>Ga0209207_1000104_pt1 | contig 67948 bp, 50 predicted proteins | sample SaghotsprinmetaG_FD_184140 | JGI IMG/M metagenome (GOLD analysis project Ga0209207, IMG submission 184140) | Hot spring microbial communities from South Africa to study Microbial Dark Matter (Phase II) - Sagole hot spring metaG (SPAdes) (version 3) | ecosystem: Environmental > Aquatic > Thermal... | reverse complement strand
ATTTCTAACGCCAACAAGACGGTGCCCGTGATTGCCAAAATCGAGAAGCACGAGGCGATCGAACAAATGGAGGCGATCCTGTCCCTCTGTGATGGGGTGATGGTGGCGCGGGGGGATTTGGGGGTCGAGTTGCCCGCTGAAGATGTGCCGATCTTGCAAAAGCGGCTGATCGGGATCGCCAATCGCTTGGGGATTCCCGTGATCACTGCGACCCAGATGCTCGACAGTATGGTGAATAACCCCCGCCCCACACGGGCGGAAATCTCCGATGTGGCCAATGCCATCCTGGACGGCACCGACGCAATCATGCTCTCCAATGAAACCGCTGTTGGCCAATACCCGGTGGAAGCGGTGGCCACGATGGCGAAAATTGCCCAGCGCATTGAACAGGAGCGATCGATCTGGGCTTTACCCCAAACCGAGTCGGACGTGGATGCGGCGGGTATCCGTAAGCGATCAATCCCCAATGCCATCAGTCAAGCTGTGGGCAATATTGCCGAACAACTGGGGGCGGCGGCGATCATGACCCTGACGAAAACGGGATCAACGGCCCGTAATGTTTCCAAATTCCGGCCCAAAACCCCGATCCTGGCGGTCACGCCCCACGTAGATGTAGCCCGTCGGCTGCAACTGGTTTGGGGGGTTAAACCCCTGCTGGTCCTTGATCTCGCTTCGACGGATCAAACGTTCCAAGCGGCCCTTGGCATTGCCCAGGAACAAGCCCTCGTGGCCGAAGGGGATCTGGTGGTGATGACGGCGGGTACGCTCCAGGGTGTGCCCGGTTCTACCGATCTGATCAAGGTTGAACTGGTGACGGCGATCCTCTGTCGCGGGATCAGCATTGGCCAAGGCATGATTTGCGGGCGGGCCAGGGTAGCTACCAACGGCAGTACGATCAGCAATTTCAATGTGGGGGAAATTTTAGTCGCTACCCACACCAGTGCTGACTATGTGGACGTAATCCGCAAGGCCGCTGGGGTCATCACCGAAGATGAAAGCCTCACCAGCCATGCGGCGGTCATTGGTCTCCGTCTGGGCATCCCGGTGATTGTGGGGGTCAAAAATGCAACCCAAATCATCCGTGACGGCACGCTCCTCACCCTGGATATGCCCCGTGGCATTGTCTATGCGGGCACGATTGGGTAATTTGCATTTTGCGGGGGGCGATGGGGTGAATCTTCGGTTTGCTAGGCTGGATGGGTTCTCGACGTGCGCTTAGGGGGGCGTATGGCCTGTGGGGTTAAAGTGCATGAGTGATGAGTCCAGATACCTATTAGGAAGCCGAATCGATGCAACGAGTTATGATGCCGCTTGCGATCGCATTCAAGCGTGGGCAACGGCGGGTCAATCTTGTTACATCATTGCAGCGAATGTGCATGGGGTGATGACAGCCTACTGGCAGAGATGCCCAGGTTGTGCTTGAAAATCACGACTATATTTTGTCAACACGGATTGACTGTTAGTAGCCGTTGCAGATCAAGGAAGTAAAGCTATTTTGGGGGCTGTGCTAATTCCCAAACCTGGGTTTGAATCTTCGGCGGTCCTAAGCAGGGCAGCGTCGGCAGTTGATAGCGACGGGCATAACGCAGCATACTATTGAAGTGTAGCCACATGTGATAGCTCAGAAGCTTTTTATCGCTAACGGCCAGATGGTGGTGAATAATCTTGGCCGCAGGCACATAGTAAACCCCCCAGCCTTTTTGGTGCATCCGGCGTGCCCAGTCAATGTCTTCGACATAAAGGAAAAACCCTTCATCCAACGGACCTACTGTGGCTAACACGTCTCGACGAAGGAACATACAGGCTCCCAGTAGCCAATCAACAGGAAATGCTTCATCATGATTCACATCCAACATCAAATGTTGACGATTAAGCTTGGAGTTTTTCATTAGTAGGCGCAGAGGAGTCCGGCGAGCAATAACTGAGCCTAGGGTGGGAAATCGGCGTGGGGAGGGTTGTATGGAGCCATCGGGAAACAGTAATTGCGCTCCACACATCCCCACCTCTGGATTTTGGTCCATAAACTGGATCAAGGTTGCTAGGGCACCGGGTTGGACTTCGGTATCGGGGTTAAGCAAGAGGAGATACTGCCCTTGGGCGATCGCCATGCCATAGTTATTATTGGCCGCAAAGCCCCGCCGATGGGTATTCACAACCAGCCGTACCTCCGGAAACTGCTGGACAATGCAAGCACTATTGTCGTCAGATAGGTTATCAATCACAATAATTTCACCCCCTAACTGCTTGACCTCTGGGATCAATGCCGTTAGACATCGCCCAATGAACAGCGCATGGTTATGGGTGACGGTGATGACAGAAAGGGGCAAAAAAGGCATAACGAGTCGTTGGTTGGTGGGGCACTTACCTAAAACTTATAGGAATAGTGCGAGACAATTTCGTGATCCTGAGTGTAAGGTTGAACCTTTGGGTTAGTAACCATGTGAACAGAAGTGTTGAAAATCCAAAAATACACGAAAAGGGAAAAATATCAAAACCGAAAATCTTTTAAACTTAATATTTATTTCTGAAGATTTATTGTCATGATATTAACTTTTTCCAGGATTGTCAAGAAACTGCTGACGTTTTTTCTAATTGAGGCTATAGAGTCCCAAACACCTCTTTATGGACCAGTTATTGATTAAAGTTTATGTGGAGCTAGAGCCTGTAAAGTATGTAAGTATTTACTTAGATGCTTGAAACAAGGGGAGATCAGAATAAATACTCTATCTTTTCTAAGCAAATCACCATCGTAACCTTCAACTATTTTAGGAGTTGTATCGAGAAATTTGAATTTGGCTAAGCAAAAATAAGAAAAACTTCAAATCGATCCTTTTGGCTAAGCATGGGAACAATTGCCTAAGAATGTAAGGTTTTGTGTCGGCTTTCAACGGTTTTGCCCGTTAACCCGTCGGCTCCGGAGCCTGGATGGGTTTGGTATAATCAGGGTCTAGTATATGTGATCGTGCAATGACCACCGATCGCCTCGATCGCCTTGAACAATCCCTGGATGACATAAGGGTAATCCACGCCGAAACGGCTGCTTTACTCCAGTCTGTCAACCAGCAGCAGGCCAGAACCTCGGCTGAGTTAGCCCGACTCGCGGAACAACAAACTCAATCAGAAGCGCGGCTAGACGCGGCTTTGGAACACTTAGCCCAACAACAGGCCCAAACGGCTGCTCGGTTGGATGAATTTATTTTTCAGGCACAGCGACTTCTGGGGAACAACGCTGAACGATCGACCCAGAATAGCGGGCGGCTCGATCGTCTGGAGGGGGTTACGGCGATGCTCGTTCGCTTGCAAGATCGACAAGAAGCCCAATTGGAACGCCAGCAGACCCAACTGGAACGCCAGCAGACCCAACTGGAACGCCAGCAGACCCATCTGGAACACCAGCAGGCTCAAATTGAACGCATGGATCGTGAATATGCTGAATATCAACGTACCACCAACGCGGCCCTCGAACGCATCGATCGCTTGCTCGATTACTTAATCAACCGCGATCGGGATCATCCTCCAGCCTCCCCATAGATCACCTATGCAGCTAGCCGAGATTACGCCCCTAATTTTGACCTATAACGAGGCTCCTAACCTCGATCGGACCCTGCAAAACCTTACCTGGGCTAACCGGATTGTTATTATTGACAGTTTCAGCACAGATGCCACCTTAGAAATTGCGGCGACATATCCCCAGGTTGAGGTTTCCCAAAGAACTTTTGATACCCATGCTCAACAATGGAACTATGGCCTTTCGCAAGTTCATACGCCCTGGGTTCTCTCCCTTGATGCTGACTATCTATTGACTGATGCGCTTGTTAATGAACTACGAAAACTTTGCCCTGAATCGCAAATTTCTGGTTACTTTGTTTACTTTAAATATTGCGTTTTTGGAAAACCTCTAAGAGGGACGATCTTGCCGCCCAGACAAGTGCTTTTTCGTAAGGATCAAGCGATTTATATTGACGATGGTCATACTCAACTATTAAAGATCCAAGGACGATCTCGCACACTTATCCATTATATTTATCATGACGATCGCAAACCCCTAAGTCGTTGGTTGTGGGCACAGGATCGCTATCTCATCCTCGAAGCGCAAAAACTATCCCAGACACCCTTCAAGGAATTAAGTTTGGGTGACAAAATTCGTAAACTTAAACTATTAGCCCCGTTCATTGTATTTCTATACTGCCTAATTTTCAAAGGGGGCTTACTCGACGGTTGGCGCGGCTGGTACTATGCCTATCAACGCCTCCTAGCTGAGGTCCTGTTGGCAATTCGCTTGATTGAATTGGAGGATTTTAGCCAATCCTCGCATGAATAGTAACTCGAAAAGTAAATTTTTTAAGGGTTGTAGGGTGGGCTTGAGCCTGCATTGATTACCCTTGAGCCTGCATTGATTACCCTAGTGTGCTGGCTTGATTCGCTGTGGGGGTTCAAGCTCCCAAAAAACTTTCCCCCTTCACCCCTAGCAGCAGCCGTTAGGGATAAGGGGGGAACCCATTTGAACCATCAAACGGGAAGCAAGCCGCAGTTGTCTTAGCCCTTCTTCAGCCAACTGAACATGGCCCGGAGATCCTTACCCACTTCTTCGATCGGATGTTCGGCTTCTTGACGACGCATGGCCGTGAAGCCCGGTTTACCCGATTGGTTTTCCAGCACAAACTCACGGGCAAATTGACCCGATTGGATTTCGCTGAGGATCTTGCGCATTTCGGCACGGGTTTCGTCGGTGACAATGCGGGGACCACGGGTGTAGTCGCCGTATTCTGCCGTGTTGGAGATGCTGTCGCGCATTTTGGCGAGGCCCCCTTCCACGATCAGGTCCACAATGAGCTTGACCTCGTGCAGGCATTCAAAGTAGGCCAATTCCGGTTGATAGCCCGCATTCACCAGGGTTTCAAACCCCGACTTAATCAGCGCACTCAAGCCACCGCAAAGGACGACCTGCTCACCAAACAAATCCGTTTCCGTTTCTTCGCGGAAGCTGGTTTCCAAGATCCCGGCACGGGTGCCACCGATCCCCTTGGCGTAGGACATTGCCCGATCGCGGGCTTGACCAGAAGCATCTTGGTAAACCGCAAACAGACAGGGCACACCTTCCCCTTGTTCATAGGTTCGACGCACCAGATGGCCCGGTCCCTTGGGCGCGACCATGATCACATCCACGTCGGGCGGGGGCACGATTTGACCAAAGTGAATGTTAAAACCGTGGGCAAAGGCGAGGGTTTTGCCAGCGCTCAGGTTGGGTTCAATTTCCGTCTTATAAACCGCCTTCTGAACCTCATCCGGCATCAGGATCATCATCAGGTCAGCAGCCTTGGCGGCATCGGCGACGGTGTGAACCTTGAGGCCAGCAGCTTCGGCTTTGGCGGCTGATTTGCTGCCCGCATACAGGCCAACGATGACGTTACAGCCACTATCCTTCAAGTTGAGGGCGTGGGCGTGTCCTTGGGAACCATAGCCGATGATCGCGATCGTTTTGCCGTTGAGTAGGTCTAGGTTCGCATCGGTGTCATAGTACATACGAGCCATAGCACGTCTCCTGTTTGCGGGGGGTTGTCGAGTGTGTCTAAATGAATTGCAATTTACTGCAAGTCTTCCATCCTACCCTAATTTGGCTTACGGGATATTGGGGGCACGCCGATCCCGCCGATCCCCGCGCCGATTCCCACAACCGATCATTGACAGCCGAGAACAGCCGACAGGTTGCGATCACATGCCAGCATTGGTAGGCCCCGATGGGTGGGGCATCCTAACCCCTGCCGGAATAGCAGGATACGCTCATTGCGACAGATTTGACGCTTACCTAGCCAGCCATTACCCTGTGGGAGCGTCACGGTGCTCGCTGCGCGTACAGGTGCAGGCAAGCGATCGGGACCTCGTGTTGTGGTTGGGTGCGTTGTTGTTTGTTTAGGCCGTTACTTGTTCAACAAGGTATCACCTTTTACCCTGTGAAATGGTGTGATGAAGGGAGTGAATGGTTAGCGTTGCGACTGATTCTGTCCAAACGGTTGCGCCTCTTGCAGAGTGTTGCGAAGCCATTGCGGCTTTACTTTGTCACATTGAGGGATGCCTGTATCAAGACTTAAAGCAGGGGACACCCGTTGCCCATCTCCAACCGCGCTACTGCCAAACCTATGGGATTAGTGTTCGCCAATTTCAGGCACTCTATACGGCTCTGCAACAAAAGCACGATCGCTGGCGACAGACCTATCAACAATCCCAGCAGCATCTTAAGCGACAAATCCAAATCCTAGAACGGACGATCGCCACTCAGCAGTCACGTCTTCACGATCAGCGTCGGGCTAGTCACCGCCTATCATTTGCCCAGCGGAGCTTAATTCACCAACTGTATCAGCACCGCCAACAACTGCAACGTCTGAAGCAAGCCTTACAATCCCCCCCAGACCTGTCCTTAAGCACACCGCATACCCTGCCGATCGTATTAGAGGCATCCTATGAGGCTCTGCCCCAGGCAGCGAGTTTGGCGGAAACCTGGCTAAGGACAAAACAGTGGCCCGTATATCTGCACATTCCAGGGGTTTTACAGGCGCAGTATGGCCCGTATTTGCCCGTCTCCGATCTCCATTTTCCCCAGGGAGAACGGAGGGTGCGGGTGCACCTTCAGCAACAACAGCCTGTGGAATTTCGCTGTGTGTACCAGAAACAACGCTGGCAGGTATGGTGCCTAGCCTTAGCGGTTAATAGCCCCCGCCGCTCCCTAGTATCCCCACCTTCCAAAACGCCAACTCCCCGTCGCTGGGGGCACATTTGGATGAATCTGCTGGTATTGGCGATCGGGGTACGGATTGGGCTGGCGTTTACGGGCATTCCCTTGCACCTGTTGTCGCTGGGGTCTTCCCTAGCCAGCGAACGGCTCGATCCCGAAAGTGTGGCGCAGCAGCGTTGGACCCGTGCCCAAGCACTGACGAGTCAGGCAACGGCGATCGCGGCAGCAGGGGACTCCTCCCCCGAAACCTTAGAAATTATCTATCGCCTCCGTCAACAGGCCCTAGCTGCGTTACAAACAATTCCAGGCAACACCCGTCTTGAGGCTAAGGTTACCGAAGCCCTACCCACCTATCAGCAGTATCTAGCCATCGCCCAACAACAACTGGAGGCAGCCCAGTCTGCCTTTTTGCGACAGATTGCCCAGACCCTCATGCCACCGGAGCAGGTGATGATTTCCGTTTGCCATTTGCAGGGGGAATGTCGGCATTTTCAGGGCGATCGTCCTCCCGCCAGTCCTGCGAGCTTAATTAAGCTACCGGTGGCCGTAGTCCTCATGCATAAGGTCAAAACCGAACGGGTTAATCTAAAAACAGTTATCGAGGTCTCTGATGATAATTATACCGAAGAAGGCTCAGCCATTCGGGTCGATCGCAAATACACATTAGAACAATTACTCAAGGTGATGATTGATCACAGTAGTAATATTGCGACCAATCAATTAATCGATTATTTGGGTCGTGATTATATCAACCAAGTCCTACGACAGCAGGGTTATAACATTACGCAGGTTCACTCAAAGCTAGTGGGTCAGAAAACCTATCCCACGAATACGGGCAAGCAACCCAATCGCATCACAGCAAATGAGCTTACGAATATGATGCGTCAAATTTATAACCGTAAGTATCCGGGTTCAGATGTATTGATTAAGGCGCTACAGGACCAACACGATCGTGTCCTCGGCTACGCGGCGCTCCAGGGTTCAGGGGCCACCTGGTTAGGGGAAAAAACGGGACAGAATTCGCGGATGTTAGGCACAACGTTGGCGATGAAGGTGCAGGGGGAGATTTACGTGATGACCATAATGTTGAACGCGAGTGGGGATGAGGCGGCCATTCGCCGAGGGATTCGTGCGGTAGCGGATCATCTGGTGAGACAGGGAGGACTCTAGGGAGATTGTGTAGATTGAAAAACAATTGTGGGCTAGTAGATCGACAAGAAAATTCTGCAACGCTTGTAGTGCGGGCTTTAGCCTGCAACGACTGAAGTCGTTACTACGAACGTTGCGGAACTTTATGTTTACTGTACTATAGCAATCCCAGATGATTCATGAGAGAAGCCAATCCTATATCTACTGATAGAGATTCACTATGTCCCTTCCCATTCTCATAAATGACTTGGGATTGCTATAGGCATTCTGCCTGCCCCTGAGACAGCCAAGTCTTCGATCGACTCAGACGGCTATCCCACGTTTAATTTGTGCGCTACAGAAATTGGCTTTAGCAGCAGCTTTCCGGATCATGCGGCTCACTCGATGAGATCAAGGGATAGGGCACCTCACAGGCCCAGAAACCATCATGGCCGATCGCTCGATGCAGGGAGATGAAGATGGCTGAGATTCAGAAACACGTTGAGAAACTCATTCAGGTGGCCCAGTCGGGGGATGAGGTTTCCCTGCTGCACTCCATCACCTGGCTCCACGATCGCCGCTTTAATGTCGATGATGCCGTCGCGATCGTCGTTGAAGCCAGTGTTGCCCTGCTCCGCCACGGCCAAAAAGCCCAAGCCCGTCAACTCCTTGAGCACTTTCTTGAAGACGCTGCGCCAGAGCAAATCGCCAAAACCAAAGCCAGCTTACGACAACTCATCCTGCAACAGGAAACCACCGCCCAACCCAAAGCCAGTTAGTATCGCCCCTCTCGCCCCAACCTCTCCTGCCCAACCTCCCCCCTGTACCCGTAGGCACCAGAGATTGCGTACAGTGGTTAGAGGAAAGCACTTGCGAGGAGACCCGTTACATGGCCCATACGATCGTGACCCAGGTGTGCGAAGGCATTGCCGACTGCGTTGATGCCTGCCCCGTCGCCTGCATCCACCCCGGTCCAGGGAAAAACAACAAAGGCACCGATTGGTATTGGATTGACTTTGCCACCTGTATTGACTGTGGCATTTGTCTACAGGTCTGCCCCGTCGAAGGTGCGATCGTTCCCGAAGAACGCCCTGATTTGCAAACAACCCCCACTTAACTCCTAAGAGCGCGAGAACATAAGTCCCGCGCTGTATGCATAGCATCAGCGTCAGGATACATGGAGTCTCGCCGCTTGCTGAGTGGGGTTCGATGCCCCCGAAGTAAGCATTTACCACTATGTTCTAATTGTGGTGGAATAACTCCATGCTGACAATGAACTACACCTACCGAATCCATCCAGATACCGCACAGCAGGCTGAAATGCGGTCGTGGCTTGAGACGTGCAGAGGCGTATATAACTACGCTTTGCGCGAACTCAAAGACTGGATTGCTTCGCGTAAGTGTCTGGTAGACCGATGCTCTCTGGAGAAGGAATACATCATTGCCGCCGATGAGCCATTCAGCGGCAACGCTATCAAGCTGCCAAAGATCGGTGAAGTCCCTATCAACCTGCATCGCCCTATCCCTGACGGGTTCAAGGTGAAGCAGGTGCGAGTGGTGTCGAGGGTGCGGGGTACGCAATGGTACGTCGTCATCACGATCGAATCGAGTGTGTCGGTTCCCGATGCTCCGGTTCAGGGTCGGGCGATCGGAATTGACCTTGGCTTGGAGCGATTTTTGACCACTTCGGATGGCTCTTTCCAAGAGCGCCCTAAGTTTTTCAAGTCGCTGCAACGCAAGCTGAAATGGCTGCAACGCAGAGCGGCGAGGAAACAGAAGGGTTCTCAAAACTGGGAGAAAGCCCAAACGAAAGTGGCGAGAATGTACCATCGCATTGCCAACCGTCGTAAAGATTTTCATCTGAAAACGGCTCATAAACTTTGTGACCAGGCACAAACCATTTTTGCAGAAGATCTCAACGTCACGGGGTTGACGCGGGAGATGTTGCGGCGAGATTGTGCTGATGCCGCCTTTGGACAGTTTCTCTTATTGTTGGAATGGGTGTGCTGGAAACGGGGTGTGTACTTTGCCAAAGTCAATCCCAACGGAACCAGTCAAACCTGCCCCAATTGTTTTGCCACTGTCAGCAAAGAGTTGGGAGTCAGAGAACATCATTGTCCTGAGTGTGGGTATCGGACGCATCGGGATCATGCCGCCGCAGAGATGGTTTTGCAGCGTGGACTAGAGCACGTAGTAACCCAGGGACACTGGGGAAGGGAAACCGCCTGTCAAGTCGGTCTGTCGGGGGTCGATGACCTAGATAAGTGGCGTGGGGCAGGAATGCTCAATCGTGAGGTTGGGAGAGCCAGCGCTGTACCCGTAGGGTCAGCGTCGGGAGAATGTCACCAACCCCCACTTAAAGCGGGAAGTTGGGAGTCGGGAGTGGGGGTAAAACAGTTTCAAACCCGCAGTTTCCTCTTCTCTCTTCTCTCTTCTCTCTTCTCCCTCCTTCCGGCTAATCATTACCCCAACCGACCCAGTAACTCCCACAACTGGCGATCGCGAAAATCGGTAATCACCCAACTTGCGCCCACCGCTTGCAACTCAGCCGGGGGATGGGTAGACGCAACCCCCACCGTGGGAATCCCCGCAGCGACCGCCGATCGAATCCCAGAAGCCGAATCCTCAAAGGCGATCGCCTGCTCAGGGGCAACCTGGAGCTTGTCCAACGCCAATTGATAGGGAGCCGGATCGGGTTTCCCCAGCGGTAATTCCGCCGCAAAAATCACCGTTGGGAAATGCTCCCAAAGATCGAGGACCGTCAGGGTAAATTCCACATTCGCCCGTGGTGCATTGGTGACCACCGCCTGTTGGAGTGCCCGCGCCCCTGACCAGCTTAATAGCTCCGTCAGACCGGGCATTCGGGCCAGCCCTGTCGCCAATTGGCGAAAGTAGGCTTCCTTCGCCGCCGCCACCTGGTGCCCCTGTTCCGGGGATAGCTGGGGCAATAAATCCTGGACAATATCGGGATTGAGACGACCGCTGATATGTTGCCGATAAAAGCGATCGTCAATCTCCAAGCCATAAGTGCGCAGATAGGCTTGCCATGCCTGAAAGTGGAAGGGATCGGTATTTGCTAATGTCCCATCCAGATCAAACAATAACGCTGTCAGCATTCGTCGGGTAACCCCTAGGCTAAGGTCGCCAGATCGGCAGCAAGGTCGTCGTCCTGATCCTGTTCAGCGATCGGAGCCACCGAATTGGCCGACACCACTGCCCCCAGATCCAGCTTCTCCTTCACCTGCTGCTCGATCGTTTTCGCGATCGTCGGATTGCTTTCCAGGTATTGAATCGTGTTATCCCGCCCCTGGCCGATATTATCGCTGTTGTAGCTATACCAAGCGCCTTTACGGACAATCACACCTGTTTCCTCGGCGAGGTCAACCAGACACCCCACACTGGAAATGCCCTTACCAAAAATGATGTCAAACTCTGCCAATCGGAAGGGCGGGGCCACCTTATTCTTCGCCACCTTCACCTTGGCACGAATCCCAAACTCCTCCGTCCCCTTCTTCAGGGTTTGAATCCGCCGAATATCCAGCCGCACCGAGGCATAAAACTTGAGGGCTTGCCCCCCCGTGGTGGTTTCCGGGCTACCGTAGGTCACCCCAATCTTTTGCCGTAACTGGTTCAGAAAAATCACCGTACAGCCCGATTTCCCAATGTTGCCAGTAATCTTGCGCAGGGCATGGCTCATCAACCGGGCCTGGGACCCCACCTGGGTTTCCCCAATTTCCCCTTCAATTTCCGATCGCGGCACCAAAGCCGCCACCGAATCAATCACGACAATATCCACCGCCGTCGATCGCACCAGTTGGTCCACCACCTCTAGGGCCATTTCTCCCGTGTCCGGTTGCGACACTAACAGGTTTTCAATGTCTACCCCCAGCGCTGCCGAGTAGGTCGGGTCAAGGGCGTGCTCCGCATCCACAAAGGCAGCAACACCTCCGGCCTTCTGAACTTCCGCGATCGCGTGGAGTGCTAACGTCGTTTTCCCCGAACTTTCGGGACCGTAGATTTCCACCACCCGTCCCTTGGGCAGGCCCCCCCCTAGGGCAATATCCAGCGTTAACGCCCCGGTCGGAATCGTTTCCACCTTCATGCGCGAGGCATCCCCCAACCGCATGATCGATCCCTTCCCAAAGGTACGCTCGATCTGGGTCAGGACTTGGGTCAGGGCCTTATCCCGCTCTGGGTTGGTGCTTTGGGGCTGCGGAGTCTTGTTATTGCTTGCGGCGTTGCTTGCTTTAGGTGCCATGCTGGTTGTGTCGGTAAGGTCGGTAAAAAGGGACAGGGTGCGCGATCGGGCTAAGGTGTTCAATGTGTTTGAGTTCTCTTATTTTAACGGTTTCCGATCCAGATGCATCGGCTAGACAAATAACTATGTACTATAACTTTTCCCAATTGCCAAGGGGGTTCCTCACTGAGCCTCAAAGGTTCCAGCCCCCTGCCACTTCAATCACCTGGCCCGTATAGTAGCCCGCCTCCGGAGCCACTAAAAAGTCAACGACCTGCGCCACTTCTTGCACTGTGGCCATTCGTCCTATTGGAATTTGGGTCAGGGGTTGACTGACCGAGGTCTCAATCACACCGGGGGCCACCACATTGGCGGTGATCTGGTGGGCCGCCAGTTGTTTGGCGAGGGCTTTGGTGTAGAGGATCACCCCGGTTTTAGCGATCGCGTAGGGGGTAATCTGGGTACGGGCAATTAAATTCTGCGCCCCGGCAAAGCCCAAGTTAATAATTCGACCCCAACCGGCAGCTTTAAGATGGGGGAGGGCAGCCTGGGTGACATAGAACGTGGCGTTTAGATTCGTGTCTAAAATTTCATGCCATTCAGCGATCGTTAGCTCATCAATGGGCCTTTTGCAGTAATTGCCCACATTATTGACTACCACCGATAGTCCGCCGAATTTCTCAACGACCGTATCCACCAGGGTTTGTACGGCGGGGGGGTGCGTGACATCTGCCGCTAGGGCGATCGCCTGCACCTGATGGGCACGGAGATCAGCAACGGTTTGCTGGGCCGCCGTCTCACTGCGATGGTAGTGGACTGCCACATCAAAGCCTTGTTGCGCCAGGGTTAAGGCGATCGTCCGTCCAATCCCCTTGGCCGCACCGGTCACTAAAGCTATTTTCATCATCTCGCCATCCTACGTCACGCCATCGTTCCTTCAATAGTTTGGCGGTAAGCCACTGGTTTTACCAACCGGACTCGTTCCGCGTTGGCTGGTTTCGGCGTGGAATGATTTCGGCATAAGGTTATGCCCATAGGCCGTTTGAGCGCCAACCCCTATTGGACTTGTCATACCTAAGATTAGGAGTTCTCGACCGGCTCAGCCCGTTTGCACCGCGTCTCCCTAGGAGCAACGGATGTGTCCCAGTCATCAGGGAGTGGTTTCGGCTGACACCCCCCTAGGCGGGCTGCTCTAGCGTTGCGAGTCAGAACCATGAGCCACATGGGTGACGTTAGCGTTACGGGATTGTGCCTATGCAAGGTCAGGGCAAACGAATCAGTTCCGGTCACCCTGGGCCTGCCGAAGGGAGAAGCTCTCTGTCGAAGGGAATCTCCGCGCCTATCTGCAACCCCACAGATGACGGCTAACCGATGACAGCTAACCGATGACGGCTAACAGGTAACGGCTAACTGGGCACGCGCTGGGCAATGACAAGCTCACAAATCCCACGATCTCACGTTGTCGCCTTCTGGCGTGTCCCCTTGGCCTTGCTGGTTGTGGTCGTCGTGCTTTTCTTCGTTTTTGTACCCTTGGTAGCTTTTGTACCCTTGGTAGCTGCCGCCTGACCACTCGCCGCCTTGGTTGTCCGACTGCTTTTCTTCTTGCTGCCCTGCTTCGCCGCCAGTAAAGCGATCGCCTGCTCCAGCGACAAGCCTTCGACCGTCTCCCCTTCCGGAATCCCCGCATTGGTCTTGCCATGTTTGACATAGGGACCATAGGGACCATCGTAGACATTGACCGGTTCGCCATCTTCAGGATGGGCACCTAACTCCCGGAGGGCCTGTTTGCTGGTTGAGGCTCGCCGTCCCCGCTGGCTCTTGGGTTCCGCCAGAAGTTCCAGGGCACGCTCCAGGGTAATCGTCAGAACATCATCCCCCGCCTTGAGCGATCGATACTCCTTGCCCGCCTTACCCTGATCGTGAACCACATAGGGACCAAAACGCCCCAAGCTGGCCTGCACCTTTGCCCCCGTGTCAGGATGGACACCTAGCAAACGAGGCAGGGAGAGTAGGCCGATCGCCTCTTCCAGGGTGATACTCTCTAGGGTCATCCCTTTGGGCAACGAGGCCCGCTTGGGTTTGGGGTTGGCATCGGTGGCATCCCCCAGTTGGACATAGGGACCATAGGTCCCCACCAACAGGTAAATCGGTTCGCCCGTTTCCGGATGTACCCCCAGCTTGTCGGGGCCTTCCGTCTTCTGGCGTAGTAATTGTTGGACCTGCTCCTGATTCAGGTCTGCGGGCATCACGTCCTTGGGAATGGATGCCTTCACCACCTCGCTGCCCTCTTCCACCTCCAGGTAGGGGCCAAAACGGCCAATCCGTACCTTGGCCGCCAGATCTTGCAACGCGACCGTGCGGGCCTCGCTGGGGTCAATCTGGTTTTCCCGCTCCCGCACCTGGGTTTCTAACCCCGCCTCCCCCAGATAAAATTCCTGGAGGTAGGGCAACCAGTCAGCATCCCCGGTAGAAATTTCATCCAGGGTTTGCTCCATCCGCGCCGTAAACCCCGGATCAACTAGGTCCGGGAAATGCTTTTCCAACAGCGCCGTCACGGCAAAGGCGGTGAAGGTGGGCACCAGGGTGTTATTCACCATCTGGGCATAGCCGCGATCGATGATCGTGCCAATAATCGTGGCGTAGGTGCTAGGGCGACCAATGCCTTCCTGCTCCAGGGTTTTGACCAGCAGCGCTTCCGTATACCGGGCGGGGGGTTGGGTCTGGTGCCCGATCGCCGCCAAGTCCTGACAGGTCGGCTGATCCCCCTGGCGCAGGGGCGGCAGGATCACTTCCTGGTTTTCCAACGCCGCCTCCGGATCATCGGACCCCTCCACATAGGCCCGGAAAAAGCCGGGAAAATCAATCCGTTTGCCCGTGGCTCGGAACCCGGCCTCCCCCACCTGCAACTGCACCGTGACATGGGTTTGCCGTGCCTCGGCCATCTGGGTGGCCACCGTGCGCTTCCAGATCAGGTCATACAGGTCAAACTCGCGGCCACTCAGACCCGTCTCCTGGGGCGTGCGAAAGGTATGACCCGCTGGCCGGATCGCTTCGTGGGCCTCCTGGGCGTTTTTGCTCTTGGTTGTGTATTGGCGCGGTTTCGGACTCAGGTACTCTGGCCCATACATTTGCTCCACACAGGACCGGGCCGCCGCGATCGCCTGGTTAGACAAGTGGACCGAATCCGTCCGCATATAGGTGATATAGCCCTGTTCATAGAGGCTTTGGGCCAGACGCATCGTGTCACGGGCCGAGAGGCGCAACTTACGGTTGGCTTCCTGTTGCAGGGTCGAAGTGGTAAACGGAGCCGAGGGTTTCCGCGTCGAGGGGCGTTCCTCTAGGGCCGTTACCTGCCAGGGCAAATCCCGCAGGCGATCGCGCAGGGCACTGGCCGCCGCCTCGTCCAACAGCACCACCTCGCGACCAGCGGCGATCTCGCCCGTATGTTCATCAAAATCACTCCCAGTGGCCAGCTTGCGGCCCCCCAGGGTGATCATCCGCGCTTCAAAAGGCACCGGACCGGCATCCGTTACCGCCGCCAGGGTTGCCTTGAGATCCCAGTAACTCCCTTGCCGGAAAGCCCGCCGTTCCCGCTCCCGTTGGACCAGCAGGCGCACCGATACGGACTGAACCCGCCCCGCCGATAGGCCAAAGGCAATCTTTTTCCAGAGCAAGGGGGAGAGGGTATAGCCCACGAGGCGATCGAGAATTCGGCGGGTTTCCTGGGCGTGGACCAGTTGATCATCGATCGGGCGGCAGTTGCGGAGCGCCTGATCGATCGCCTCCTCCGTAATCTCGTGGAAGACCATGCGGCGGACTGGAACCTTGGGCTTCAACACCTGCAACAGGTGCCAGCTAATGCTTTCTCCCTCCCGATCTTCGTCCGTGGCGAGGAGGAGTTCGTCCGCCTCCTTCAGGGCTTCCTTCAGGGTTTTGACCACCTTTTGTTTGTCCTTCGGCACCACATACAGCGGGTCGAAGTCAGCCTCAACATTCACCCCAAGCTGCGCCCACTTCTCACCCTTGACATTGGTCGGCACATCACTCGCCGATTGGGGCAAGTCGCGCACATGGCCCATTGACGCTTCTACCCGGTAACCCTGGGGTAGGAAATTGCGAATGGTACGCGCTTTGGTGGGCGATTCAACGATGACAAGCGTGGACATGGGATCTGTGGGGGGGAACGGCAAGAAGCGGAGCAGTCAGAAAGAAGCGGAGCAATCAGGCGGCGGATGTCAGTCCTCCTAGAGCCAGCGTTAGCAAAATCTCCAGAATTGTCAAGAGAATCGGGAAAACCTACGCAGATCTACCAGGGGAAAGATGACACAGTTAAAGAAGGATGCATACACTTTTTAACAATCGGGTCAGGGATCTATCGTTCGCGCAGCGTCTCCGCCGGAGAATCGACTGGAGGGCAGGAGCAACCGATGGCTTGCGCCGACTGCCCTTGGTCTAGCTTGGGCCAAGGTTAGCCACACCCAAATCAGTAGGCTCACCGCAGAAAGAGATCGCAGCAGAAAGAGATCGCAGCAGAAAGAGATCGCAGAAAGAGATCATAGAACGCTGCCTTCCTTTGATCTCCCTTTATAGCGGATTCGCGCCGCAATTCAGCCGTCATTCAGTGTGTAAAGTTCCCTAAAGTGCCCCTGGTATGAGTTACTGTCTCAACCCCAAATGTCGGCAACCGCAGAATCCCAAGGATGTTCGGTTTTGTCAAACCTGCGGCTCTAAACTTTTATTGCGCGATCGCTATCGAGCCGTGCGACAACTGGGGGAAGGGGGCTTTGGCCGCACCTTTTTGGCGATCGATGAGGATCGCTTCCGGGCCGTTTGTGTGATCAAGCAATTTTCACCGGCTGCGGAGGTCCAGCAAAACCCCAAGCTGATGCAAACGGCGGTGCGATTATTTAACGAGGAAGCCCAACGCCTCCACCAGTTGGAGGAATCCCCCCAGGTCCCTCGGTTGTTGGCCCATTTTGATCAAACCTTGACCCCACCCACCGCCCAGCATCCGGCTCACTCCCCGCAGCCGTCTCACCTAGACCACGCCCTGTATCTGGTTCAGGAATATATCGAGGGGCAAAACCTCCAAGCGGAACTCGAACAAGCCGGGGTGTTCAGCGAGGTCAAAATTCATGACCTCCTGGCTGACCTGTTGCCCCTGTTGCAATTTATCCACAAGCAGCGGGTGGTGCATCGCGACATCAAGCCAGAGAACATTGTGCGGCGCACGATTTCTGGGCAGTCGGGTCCCCAGCGTACCGGGGCCAAGTCCGGTCAACTGGTGCTCCTAGACTTTGGCGCTTCCCGGCAGTTAACCGGCAACAATCGCCGTCCGGGGACCGTGGTAGGGAGTTTGGGCTATGCGGCTCCGGAGCAACTGAATGGCGGTCAAGTGGGGTTTGCCACCGATCTCTATGGTCTGGGGGCCACCTGCATCCACCTGTTGACCGGACAATCGCCATTGGAACTCTACAATTTGCTGGACGATCGCTGGTGTTGGCAAGCGGCTTTGCCCCAGCCGGTGAGTGTGGGCTTGGCCCAGATCCTCGATCGCCTGTTGGCCCGGTCTCCGGAGGCCCGGTATGCCTCTGCCAGTGAGGTTTTAAAGGATCTCAAGGCCCTTGTGGTCCCCAGTCGCAAGCGATCGCGCAGCGTCTCCGCAGGAGAATCGCGACGAGCAACCCCGGCGCGTCAGCCTACCCCGATCCCAACCCAGCCCGTAGCATCCCCTCAGTCCCTCACCCCCGTCCCCGTTGCAGCGAAAGCACCCACCCACGCCCCGGCAAAAGCCCCAACTAAAGCCCTACTAGCCACATCAGCCCCCGCTGGCACCTGCGCCAAGGGAACTCCCCCCAGCCGATCGGTGATGTCCACCGTTGCTGCCCCCACCCTGGTTATTCCCCTGGCTCTGCCCCCTCGCCTGCAAGCTACCTCGTTTGCAAGTGTTACCCTCCGGCGAAAGCGGCAATTCTGGCGTTGGACGATCGCCCAGGACTATCGTCGCCAACAAGTTCCCGGCTTCGAGGAGGCCCTAGGCAGTGACCAAAGCTTGATGATGGTGAGGATTCCGGAGGGCATCTTTCTGATGGGGGCTTCTCCGAAGGAAGCCGAGGGCACCGCTACTCCCCAACACCTGGTTACGGTTGCAGCCTTTGCCATGAGTCAGTTTCCGATCACCCAAGCCCAGTGGCAGGCGGTGATGGGCACCAACCCGTCCCATTTCCAAGGGGATCACCGCCCGGTCGAAACGGTGTCCTGGAGCGAAGCCACGGAATTTTGTCGCCGTCTGCAAACCCTGACCGGGCGCTACTATCGGCTACCGAGTGAGGCTGAGTGGGAATATGCCTGTCGGGCGGGGACCACAACCCCCTTCCATTTTGGTGAAGTGATGACCGCTGAGGTAGCGAACTATGATGCCAGCCATGCCTTTAGGGCGTGTCCCACGGGCAAATATCGCCAACAAACCACTACTGTGGGGAGTTTTCTCCTGGCCAATGCCTTTGGTCTCTACGATATGCACGGCAATGTTTGGGAATGGTGTGCTGATCCCTGGCACGACAACTATGCCCACGCCCCTACTTTTGGCAGCATTTGGGAGTCTGGGGGTGACCCCGCCTATCGGGTCTTACGGGGTGGGTCCTGGTTTAGCTATGCCGGGTTGTGCCGATCGTGGGTGCGGGATGGCCTTTCCCCCCTCGATCGGCGCAATGACATTGGCTTCCGGGTAGTCTGTCAACTCTAGTGCAGTAAACATAAAGTTTCGCAACGTTTCTCTACGGAGACGCTGCGCGAACGTAGTAACGACTTGAGTCGTTGCCAGCTAGAGCCAGCCCTACAAGCGTTGCAGAATTTTCTTGCCGATCTACTCGTGGGGGACGATCGGGGCGATCGGGATCATCATTCGGGTGGGTTGATCGATCGATTGATCGAGCGGCTGGGTATTGACTGGGGCAAGTTTAACGTGAGTTCGATCACAGTCCAATTGCCCTCACCCCCCAGCCCCCTCTCCCAAACGGGACGAGAGTCCGGCATCATCAAGGTTTTAGATCCCTCTCTCTGGGGAAGAGGGGTTGGGGAGAGGAGCATCGAACTGACGTAGCTTTAGCCTTGTCTGGTGCGCTGGCCGATCGATCCGTCATCGCTCACAATTGGGTTCTGCGACCGAGGAGCCAATAGGTGGGCATGGCTCCCTTGCCCTTGACGTGAATAGTGCCCCGTGGTTGCAGGTCATAGTGGGCCGCGAGGGCCTGGTAAACAATCTCGGTCACCTGAATCGCGCCCGGTTTGCCTTGGGATTCCATGCGGCTGGCAATGTTGACCGTATCCCCCCACAGGTCATAGCTAAACTTGCGGGTCCCAATGACCCCCGCGACAACGGGGCCGGTGTGGATACCAATACGCAGGGTGAGGGGATACCCTTTCGGGGTCCGAAACTGCTGAATCGCCGCCATCATATCCAGGGCTAAATTCGCGGTAGCGTCAATATGATCGGCCTGGGGTTTGGGTAAGCCGCCCACCACCATATAGGCATCCCCGATCGTCTTAATTTTTTCCAGCCGATAGCGATCGACCAATTGGTCAAATGTAGAAAAGACCGCATTCAGTAAATTAACAATTTCCTCCGGGCGGGTGGTTGCCGATAGGGCCGTAAAATTGACAATATCAGCAAACAACACCGTGGCCGTGGGGAAGGAGTCGGCGATCGTGGTTTGGCTTTGTTTTAACCGCATGGCGATCGACGGCGGCAGGATATTCAGCAACAAGCGTTCTGCTAACTGCCGCTGTTCCCGTAGCTCTGCTTCCATCTGGCGGCGATCGGTAATATCCTGGACACTGCCTTCGTAGTAGAGAATCGTCCCCATTTCATCCCGAACCGTGCGCATATTTTCCGAAATCCAGATCAGGGAACCATCCGCACGAGACACCTGGGATTCAAACCCAGACACCGTTTCAAACTGACGCAGATAGACCAGCAATTCATCCCGACGCTTGGGCTGGACATAGCATTTGCCCACATCGGTCACCTTGGCCATTAATGCGGCTGGGGAGGCATAGCCATAAATGATTGCGAGGGCGGGATTAGCGCTGAGATATTGCCCCGTTTCGGTCACCTGAAAAATTCCTTCGGCGGCATTCTCAAAAATACTGCGATACTTGGCTTCCGCTTGGCGTAGTTGGGCCGTTCGCGCCACCACCTCCTGCTCTAGAAACTGGGCCTGTTCCCGTAAGGTATCCTCGGATTGGCGCATCGCTGCCACGGCCTGGGTATAAAGCTGATATTCCAACATATCCCCGTGGGCGGCGGTGGCTTCCAGGATCAGTTCCAGATCCGCCTTGTCCCGCAACACGGTTTCCAGAATCTCCTGAAGGGCCGCCTGGGCGAGTTGGCGCTCGGCCACTTCAGCTTGCAACCGTTGATTGGTCGTATGCAGTTGGGCCTCAATCAGATCCCCATGCTCTGTTGTCGTGAGCAAGGCCAGTCGGAGATCCTGATTCTCCTGGGACAAGCGCTCAACCTCAGCCTGAAGTTGCGCAATTTGGCAATCCAGCGATCGCGCGTCTGCATCATGGGTGGCATCACAAGCATCCTGAGACATTAGCCCCTTAGATAAAGTCTAGCTGGAGAGAGGGCATCAACCGTTGGAGGTTTTTGAGGGACTTGGCCTGCCAGAGGACCTGCTCCGACCCCTGGAAGATCAGTGCCGCATCTCCCTTCTGGCGGACCTTCACCACAAACATTGATAGCATACTAATGCCGGAGCTATTGAGAAACTCCAACTCACGCAGATTAACCGTTAAGGTTGGGGATTGGGCCAACACATCCAGCAGGAGATCCATGATCGGTCGATATTCCTCCATTCCCTCCAAACGCAGAAAGCCCCGGAAAAAGACGGTGGCCGTTTCCGGTTCATGCCGCACTACATAGTCGTCAGTTTTAATTTCCACAGGTATTCACTCCTGAATGCATGACTAAATGCCAATACTCTTAAATGGGAATTTTCAATGGGTGCCCACCTGATGGCAATCGCACTAGGGCAACTGGGGGCCATTGGGCGTAGCAGGCACCCCCTTCGCCACCCTCATCAGCCACCCTAATCCGCAATGTGCAAGCAGGCCATGACGGTGACCTTGACAACCTCAGGGCGATCGCTGAGCGGTTGAAATTGCCAACCCATGTTAGCGGCATAGTCATTCATAATCGTCAGTAGCCCCATGTTAGATACCCCATCCCCCATTGCTGTTTTCTCCAACTGTTGAATATAAAATTCCTCCAGGTTAGCGGCTAACAAGATTTGGATGAAATTCTGATAGCTGGCAGCCCGATCGGCAGTGGTGTGATTCGTGACTTCAAAAATAATTTCCTGTTCATACAGGTGCAGGGTAATACTAATGGGCAGAGGACTGCCCGCATCGCTATATTTAACCGCATTCTCAATCAGTTCATTGGCAATGTAGCTGACGGCAGCTTTGACCGTATTACGACGATTAATTTTGCTATCAGGGACCTCATCACCGGGAAAAAATGCGGCAAAGTAGTCACCCAGAAAATCAGCAGAAAGACCATAATTGCCCCAACGACGGCGGCGGGCAGCCGAGCTAGGGGAGAAGTTCAGGGTTAAATATTCGTCACTGGCTGGAATTGAATCCAGAGAAAGGCCAAAGGTTTGGCGTGTCGGGGAAGAAGCCATAGGGGATCGTGAAAAATTGGGGTAATCAGAACAGCAAACTCGCAGTGACTCTTCAGCCTTTAATTTTATCAGATGCCTTTCCCCTAGCCTGGGGATTCGATCGCGATCGCCGACAGCAAAAGGGCATTGACGATCGCGGCGGCTACGGCTGATCCCCCCTTGCGACCCTCCACCCAAATCTTTGGTCCAGGGGTTTGCCGGAGGGCGGCTTTGGACTCCAGCACCGCCACAAATCCAACGGGCACCCCAATGATCAGCGCCGGGGGTTGGGCGGGGGCTTGGGCCACTTGTTCGCAGAGGGCTAACAGGGCCGTCGGGGCGTTGCCAATCACATAAATGGCGTGAGGGTACTGTTGCCAACACTGCAAGAGGCCGGTTTCCGTGCGGGTGCGATGCGGTGGGACAGTGGTCACTTGCTCAACGGCACAGAGGAGCGGATTCCCCAAGGTGCGGCGGACCATGCCTTGAACCCCCTGTTTCACCATGCCCACATCCACGACGATCGGGACTCCCGCTCGCAGGGCGGTGATGGCCTGGGCGATCGCGTCGGGACTAAAGCGAATGAGATCCTTGAACTCAAAGTCGGCGGTGCTGTGGATCACCCGTTGCACGATCGCATACTCGGCGGGCGAGAAGGCGTGTGCCCCGATTTCGCGATCGATCTGGGCAAAACTGGCTGCCACAATGGGATGGAGAAGTGTGGGCGGTAAGCCAGACAGGAGACGATCAGGCTCAGGCAAAGGATCGGGGCCATCCGACCGTTCAGGCCGTTCAAACCCATCAGACGGATTGGGCATGGTCTGTGGCTACCCTGGACGACGACACTAGGAACACGATGAACACAAACACGATGAACACGAGCACGATGAACACTGTGAATAATCGGTGAATAATAAGATGTGAATTATGGAGAGTATGAATACGATAAACCGATGGGGTCGGCTTTGATCGCCAGGTAGATGGGGACGTTTGGTATGCTTGAGCGCCGATCGCCGGTAAAAAATGGGTCACCCCAAACCGCATTGGAGGAAGAATCCCCTAAGCTGTATTTCTAATTGCCAGCGGAGGTTTGCAGTGTCAGATCCCGAATATCCCCCTCCCTCACCTGCCCCCCGATCCGATGGGAATCCCCCCCCGACTGCGGTCCCCCTAACCCCGGTGCCGCTGTCCACTGCTTCTGTCGATGGCGGGAGGCATTCGACGGATCATGACGCGGCTAGCCCCGCTGCCGATCGCCGGATTGCGGCCCTGGAATTGGCCCTGGATGAGGCAATGACGATGCTGCAACAGTTGCGCAGTCAACTGAAGGATCAGCAGATGTTGGAGGGGCAATTGGCACGGCTGGAAGACTTTTCCAATATGCAACACCAGGTGATCGGTGAACTCAAGCACCAACTGACCCAAATCCTAACCCTGGGCTTGAGCAGCGAGGGGCTGTTGCGACAGGTTCGCGCCACTCATCCAGCCTCAGATCCCCAAGGGGGACCCTTGCCCTTAGCAGCAGATGATCCCCCCCGCCCAACCGTAGCGCCAGAGGTGGCAGCCGCCTGGGAGGCGGCTGAATTGGCCACGACGATCGCCACCCTTCAGCAAGCCCTGGCCACGGCCCATCAACAGATCCATGCCCTGGAAGCCCAAATTTCCCGACAAACGATCGTGCAGGCTACGTTACAACAAGCCTGTCAGGAATTAGAGCAGGAACGAGAGCAACAAAGCAAACGCCTCCAATCCCTGGAGCAACAGCAGACGGAAATGCAGGAGCAAATTCTGAAGCAAGTCCGCCAAGCCCAAGAACACGAAGCCGCCATTCAGCATTGGCAAACCCGGTGTCTGGCGGGGCAACAACAGGCCATGCAGCTTGACCCCCTGCTGCAAAAACTCGCCCAGCAATTAGCAGCCCCGCACCCTGAAACAATGGCAGCCCAGGCCACGATCGCCGCTCTCCAGCAGCACCTTGCCCAACTCCTGGCCTTGCTCACCCCAGCCGCCATCGCCCCCCTCGCTGACTTGGAAACCCGGCGGACAGTCCCCACCCCAACGCCCAAACCTCTCAAGGTGGATTTGCCGAACTTCCTCAGCCGTCGTCCCTCGTAACCAAGCAGAGGGGAGAGAAGCCGTAACAGGTAGAAGCCAACGGGCAAGCACAGGGCAATGGAAGCGCATGATGGGGAGGTACCGACGATCGTCCAACGATCGTCAAAGCAGGGTAGGATAACCATCTTGACTGTTTGACGGTCTGGGGTGATACCCGCACGATCGTTGAGGTATGTCATGCTGAACACTCCGGTTGAAACAGCCCAGTTGAAACAGCCCGGTTGAAACAGCTCAGTTGAAACAGCCCGATTAAAACAATCAGGTTGAAGTTGATTCACTAGAGTTGATTCGCTGAAGTTGATTCGCTGAAGTTGATTCGCTGAAGTTGATTCGTTGAAGTTAATTCGCTGAAGTTGATTCGTTGAAGTTGATTCACAGAGGTCGGTACATTCATGGACAATAAGCTGATGCTAATGATTCCGGGGCCAACACCCGTGCCCGAAAAGGTGTTACTGGCCCTGGCAAAACACCCTATTGGTCACCGTAGCCGGGAATTTTCTGACCTCCAGGCGGAGATCACGACCCACCTCAAGTGGTTGCATCAGACGCAAAATGATGTCCTGATCCTCGCCGCCAGCGGCACCGGTGCAATGGAAGCCGGGATTATTAACTTTTTGAGTCCGGGTGATCGGGTGTTGGTTGGGTGTAACGGCAAGTTTGGGGAACGTTGGGCAGAAGTGGGCCAAGCCTACGGTCTTCAAGTGGAAACGATCACGGCTGAGTGGGGCCAACCCCTCGATCCGCAGCAGTTCCAATCCGCCCTGACCGCCGATCGCGATCGCCAAATCAAAGCCGTCATTGTCACCCACAGCGAAACCTCAACGGGTGTCCTGAATGACCTGGCTACCATTAGCCAATTCGTCAAAGCCCACGAACAGGCCCTGTTGATCGTCGATGCCGTCACCAGCTTGGGGGCCACCAGCGTACCGATGGATGACTGGGGGATTGACGTGATTGCTTCCGGGTCACAGAAAGGGTTTATGCTGCCCCCTGGTTTGGGGTTTGTTGCGGTGAGTCCGAAGGCGTGGGAAGCCTATAAAACGGCCACGCTCCCCCGCTTCTATCTCGATCTGGGCAAATATCGCAAGGATGCGGCCAAGAACACGACCCCCTTTACCCCCCCCGTTAACCTGTTCTTCGCGCTGCAAGTGGCCCTGCAAATGATGAAAGCGGAAGGATTAGAGGCCATTTTCCAACGCCACGATCGCCTGATGCGGGCAACCCAAGCTGCGGTACAGGCCCTCGGTTTGCCCCTGTTCGCGGCCCCCGGAGCCGGTAGCCCTGCCATTACTGCCGTTGCCCCCACCCAGGTTGAGGCCGAGTCGGTGCGATCGGTGATGAAAAAGCACTACGACATCGCGCTGGCGGGCGGTCAAGATCACCTCAAGGGCAAGATTTTCCGCATTGGTCACCTGGGCTTTGTCGCCGAGCGGGATATTCTGAGCGCGATCGCGGCCCTAGAGGCGAGTTTAGTTGAACTGGGCTACAGCAACTTTACCCTAGGGACCGGTGTTGCAGCAGCGGCCAGCGTCTTTAGCCAGTAGACCCCCTAGAACCTAGTACAGTAAACATAAAGTTTCGCAACGTTCGTAGTAACGACTTCAGTCGTTGTAGGCTAGAGCCAGCACTACAAGCATTGCAGAATTTTCTTGTCGATCTACTAGGTAGCGCAACTCCCGACTGGAGGTGTTTCCCGCACCCGGCGATCGCGGCTTCCAGTCGGGGCAAATCAGCCAAGGGCGACGAATTCCTTCATGGGTCCAAACGCAACGACATCCAGTCATTGTCAGGGGGAGGTGTTGCCTGGGGAAGTATCTGATAGGCTGACTGATAAGTATTTGCTGGCTGCCCCGTCCGATCGCCGCCAATCTGCCACCGTTACCCTCCTTGCACCTATGCCTGCTGAAACCCCTGCGCCTAACCCCGATACCCCTCTGCGTGTCGTTATTGTTGAAGATGACCCGATTATGCAATTGGGTCTGCTTCAGTCCCTTGCTGAATATCCCCACCTGGAAATTGTCGGACAGGCCGAGGATGGTTACCTGGGGGTTGAGGAAGTGCTGAAGCTGACACCAGATGTGGTGGTGATGGATATCGGCCTACCGCGCCAGGATGGGATCGCAGCCACGCAACAAATTAAAGCCAAGCTGCCCAATGTTCATGTGGTGATGCTCACCTCCCACACGGCGGACACCGAGATTTATGCTGCCTTCTCCAGTGGGGCGGATGCCTACTGCATTAAGGGGGCCAATATTGATCGCCTCCTCACCGCGATCGCCGCTGCCCAAGAAGGAGCCGTTTACCTTGATCCCCAAATTGCCCATACCATCATGGGGGCGATGAAGCCACCCAGCAGTAACCCTAACAGCGCCCTGATCAGTCAACTGTCGGAACGGGAACTGGAGGTGTTGAAACTTATGGTGGAGGGGAAGAGCAATCCGGAAATTGGAGCTGTCCTCTACCTGAGTCCCAATACAGTCAAGACCCATGTTCGGGGCATTATGAATAAGCTGGCGGTAGACGATCGCGTCCAAGCTGCCGTCGTGGCCCTACGGGCTGGCATTGTTTAGGGGTGATGGACGGCAGCAATGGAACCGTTGCCCACATCCTTTAAGGGAGTAGCTTTTTCGCTGGGTGTAGCGATTCCTCCGACTATAGTGAAAATACGGAAATGAAAATACGAATGAAGACATTGAGTCATGAAACCTCAAGTTCAAGCTAAACTCGTGTCGCTCTACGATCGAGACTACCAACTTTGGTTAGAGCATACGATCGCTCAATTGAAAGTACGGGATTTCACCAATCTTGACTTGGAAAATTTAATTGAGGAGATCGAAAGCTTGGGCAAAAGTGATAAACGAGCGATCTCTAGTTATTTAATGCAGTTGTGTGAACATCTGCTCAAATTAAAGTATTGGGAAGCAGAGCGAGAACGATGTTTTAGGGGATGGGACTTGGAAGTTGCTAACTTTCGTCTACAGATTCAAGTCATACTTAAAGATAGCCCTAGTCTCAAACAGTATCTTGATGAAAACTTTTTAACTGAGTATTCTAACGCTAGAAAACTTTTTCTCAAAGCCAGTAAACTGAATCCTAGTCTAGTTCCCGAAGTGCTGGACTTTACCCTGGAGCAAGCCCTGGATGAGGACTGGCTGCCTTGGCAACCGGAATAGGTTCATTGCCTTAGCCATTCGGGAAATCATGGGTAGGGGCGGGTTTACTAGCAAGGGGAGCCTCAATCTATCTGGAAAATCCATAAAACCCGTCCGCTAGGATTCAGGTACGAGGCCAAAACGGGCGGGTTTATACGCAATTTATTCTGTTAATGAGCAGCAGGTGGCTAAACCCGCCCCTACAGAATCTGGTTGAAGATGGGATGATTTGAAGATGGGATCATAGGATACTGCACCTTACGGGCGTGGAAACCACTGTAGCTGTCCTTAGGAAGGTGTCGCACCCGCTTGCTCCCTTAATTGCAGGGGACGATCCTGTTCATAGCTAAACAGATCTGGGTGGCGGAGGGCCATTTCTGCCTTTTGCAATTCACTGCCCAAATAGGCGGCATGGTTGGCCGCGATCGCGGGGCAATCGGTAATCATTTGGCGATAGAGGTGCTTGGCGGATTGACCAGAATAGCATTTCACGACTTCACCCGATCCAGGGGTAGTGTGTTCCACCACAATGATTTGGTGATCCTGGATGTTGATAATAAAACTGCCGATCGCGTCATCGTAGTACCGTTCTTGCACCAGAGGCCGATAGTATTGCTCAATCAGGCGATCGGCGTTTTCCCAACAATCATCATAAATATGGGCACTTTGGCTGATCGTAATGAGGGGACCCAGGGTGAGAGATTGGCCCGATCGGGTTTCAATCTGGTGATGAATGTATTGTTGCAAAGCCCGCAGACCGATCGCATTCACGGGCCAGGCGCTGAACATATCATTACTGCGGAAGGTGGCCGTTAGAGATAATTCATTTTCAACAATCCGCACCCAGATGTGATTGAGGCAGGGCGGACTTTCCTGGGCTTCATGATCGTTGTTGACATCCCACAATGACATGACAGCACGGGCTGAGTCGCGATCGGCAACTAATTTAGTAATTACCTGCTCAATTTGATCCTGTCCAAACCACGATCGCAACCGTTGACCGTAGGTGTATTTGACTCCCTCCCGTGGGGGTGCATCGTCCAACATTTGGGCAATATATTCCTGAATGAAGGTGCGATTGCAGGGTAAATAATTGGGTTCAGGAATATAAAAATCGGGTGGCTCATCGGTGACGATCGCCATTAAATCAATCAATTCCTGCCATTGACCATCGTAAGCCGTTGGCCGAATCGTACCCGTGGTTTTGATACGGTAGATAATTTGCACCCAGGTTTCCGCGATCGTTCTCCCTTCAATGCGATGGCCATAGCGCGGTCCCGGCAAGATACTGGGGGTTATTTCCAACTGGGGAAATAGCATGGGGACGCCCCAGGGTGGCTGCTGGGGTGCAGTCGCTAACGCCTTGACTTGGGTAACTGCCGCCGCGATCGTCGGGGCCTCAAACCAGGTGATGGCCTGACGTAGATGTTCCAGGCGATCGGCGGGGATTTCGCTATCGATATAGCCCGCGATCGGGGAATTGATCACCCAGCAAGCTTTGCCGGTATCACTGTGACCCGATCGAAAACCGTGCCGGAAAAAGTCAATCAGGCACGTACAACCGCCCGCATTTTCATCCTCCTTCGTGGCGTTGAGGATCACCAAATAGTGGACATGGGGATTCGCCAGCAGATTACGGATCAACACACTAATGCCACGAGTGGGGCTATAGAGTTGACCGATAACAGCGTATTCACTGGGTTCAAGCCGTTTCGCCACCGTCTGCTTCACAGTCCAGCCCGTAACCACTGCCGTTTGACCAGTCCCCCGGATCAGTTGATTGGGCTTGTAGGGAGCCTGGTATTGGTAGCTCAGGTTAGTGGCGGTCATGGGCAGGGGCCTTGGGCAGGATAATGCACTGCCAGCCAAACACAGGGCGGATCGGTACTCGTGAACTCAACCCGATGCCGACAGTGGGCAGGCAAATGGAGGTAGTCTCCAGGGTGCAAGTCTACCTCAGAACCCTCCTCATAGCTGAGCGTTGCCCGTCCTTGCAGCAGGATTACCCACTCATCCTGTTCCTGGTCGTACCATTCCCCCCTTGGGGTCGTGTGTCCACTGGAGAGGATACGCTCGATTTTAACAGCCCCAGCAGCCAGCAGCACATCAAATTGTTCCTCAGACAGGGGACGATCGGGCAGCGCAAACACATTAGGCATCGAGGCAATCACCCGCTAAAACAACACAATACAATAAACAAAGACACCAAGAGCTGCGTGTTCCTTCGTGCCCTTCGTGCCTTTGTGGTTAACCAGTTAACCGTCAAAATCCACCCCATCAACCAGCAATTTTAAACTCGCGCCTCCTCCTTCACCAACTTATCCCACCCCAAATCCTTCAGCGCCGAATTCCGCCGCAGAGGCCGCGTCACCAATTCCAAAATGTCCCGTGCATTCGTAAACCCATGAATCTGAGCGAAGGTAAACTCCACCGACCACTTAGTATTAATTCCCCGCGCTTCCAAGGGATTCGCATGGGCCATCCCCGTAATCACCAAATCCGGCTGCCATTCATAAATGCGCTGAATCTGATTGTAATTGTCCGGCTTCTCCACAATGCGCGGTAACGGCACCCCCATCTCCTGACAGGTTTGTTCCAGCAAGGCCAACTCCGCCCCCTGGTAACGCTTATCCATATAGGGAATGCCAATCTCCGGGCAGGTCATCCCGCAACGAATCAGGAAACGGGCTAGAGACACCTCCAGCAGGTTATCACCCATGAAAAAGACCGATTTGCCGCGAATCAATTCGATATAGTCTTCCAAACTCGCCCAAATCTGTTGTTCGCGATCGGCCAAGCCCTGGGGTTCAATCCCAAACACCGAACAAATTTTTTCAATCCAGGCACGGGTACCATCGGGACCGATCGGAAAGGGGGCACCAATGAGCTTACACTTGCGGCGACGCATTAACACCGTAGCCGTGCGCGAGAGGAAAGGATTCACCCCACAAACATAGTAACCTTCCTCCAGAATCGGCAGTTCCGTATAGCGTTTCGCCGGGAGCCAACCAGAGACTTTAATTCCCTGTTTTTTCAACTCCAGGGTTAGCTGGGTGACCACCGGATCGGGTAAGGAACCGAATAACACCAGGGGCGGATGATCCTGATATTCGCTGCTTTCCTGGGCCACCTCTTCCTGCTTACGGCCAAAACTCAGCAGCCTTTGAATGGCATTCCGTTCCTCCTTCTCCGCCTCATTTTCCACCTTGCTGGGACACCGGGCCGCCATTGCCGCCAACACCGTATCTTCCCCCTGGGTGAAGGCATAATCCAGGCCATTGGCACGGGCAACGACGATCGGAATGCCAATTTCAGCCTCCAGTTTCGGGGCCAGCCCTTCCAGATCCATTTTGATGATTTCGGTGGTACACGTCCCAATCCATACAATCACGCTGGGGTTGCGATCGCGCTTAATTTGTTGACACAGGCGCTTCAACTCCTCGTAATCATTCAGTTGGGCAGAGATATCCCCCTCTTCCAACTCTGCCATTGCATAGCGCGGCTCGGCGAAAATCATTACCCCCATCGCATTTTGCAGGAAATAGCCACAGGTTTTCGTGCCAATCACCAGGAAGAAACTATCTTCAATTTTCTGGTAGAGCCATGCCACACAGCTAATCGGACAAAAGGTGTGGTAATTTCCCGTTTCACAGTCAAAATTCAGGGCATCCGGTTGGGCAACAGTCATTTTCCTAAACCTTTGATCAATCTAATAACTCATCAACCATCACCAGGCGAATTAAGCAGCAGATGGGCTGGATCAGTCCCTTTAGTAGACATGGGCGTCATTTTGCTAACCCCCTCCCCCAGTTCAATATCCGGGTCGAAATTCAAGCCCAGCACCTCCACCAAGGCGTCCTCATCCGAGTTGAGCCGGAAGAACGGCACCATGAGATTGCCTAATTTCGGTTCGAGGGCATTGATCACCCCCAGTAGCAGGGAGGATACAGGTCGTCGCCCCCCATCGGGGGTCCCGATCGAGCGGCCCTCCATTTGCAACACCAGCCAGGGACGATTGGCGCGGTAATAGTCCAGCCACTTTTGCTTAATCGCAGCGGTAAAGTCCTCGAAGAATGCCATGACTCCAGATCCCCCACGCAGAAATGAACACCTGCATCATAATGCGACTCTGAAATCTGGCAAGATTTGGACATCTAGACCATCATCAGATCCAGTTCTTCCTCTGCCGTCTGCACGGGCTTCTGGGGATTAAGGTAGAAGTCGGACAGGAGCGAAAACAGGTCGCGATCGGGAGCATCGTTGGGTACCACGCCCTCCGGCATTGCCAGCAGTTGGTCGGCAATGTTGAGGTAGTAGTCGCACACATAGTTCAGGGAGGGATCGCTTTCCGCCATCTCGAACAGGGTTTTGCCCTTGACGCGGGAAACGCGAATGTCTTCGATCAGGGGCAGAACCTCCAGCACGGGCATGGGCACCGCTTCCACATATTTCTCGATCAGGTCGCGCTTCGAGGTCCGATTACCGATCAACCCCGCCAGCCGCAGGGGATGGGTTCGCGCCTTTTCCCGCACCGAGGCCGCAATCCGGTTTGCGGCGAACAGCGCATCAAAACCATTGTCCGTCACGATGATGCAGTAGTCGGCATAGTTGAGCGGGGCCGCAAAGCCGCCACACACCACGTCACCCAGGACATCGAACAGAATCACATCGTACTCATCAAAGGCGTTGAGTTCCTTGAGCAGCTTCACGGTTTCGCCCACCACATAGCCGCCACACCCAGCCCCAGCGGGCGGACCGCCCGCTTCCACACAGTCCACGCCGCCATAGCCCTTGTAGATCACATCCTCCGGCCAGACATCTTCGTAGTGGTAGTCCTTCTCCTGGAGGGTGTCGATGATCGTGGGAATCAGGAAGCCAGTGAGGGTAAAGGTGCTGTCGTGTTTGGGGTCGCAACCGATCTGGAGTACCTTTTTGCCCCGTTTGGCCAGGGCAGCGGAGATGTTGCAACTGGTTGTGGACTTGCCAATCCCACCTTTGCCATAAACTGCGAGTTTCACGCGGGTCTTCTCCTATCTCGATATCAACTTAACTGTCTTGGTTAAGAATTCGGGGTTGTCCCTGTTTGCCATTATTGGGCAACCTGTCCAGGCGATCGCGACTAACTCTCCCTTTAATTCGGTCATTATGGCCTTTCAGGCTAGCATATAGCTCTATAAATTTTCTTAAAATCACTAGAATATCTCAGAAAATCTCTAGAGTTCTTTTGTGTTGTTTATTTAATTAAACTGAAACAAAATAAAAATTCTTCTGTGGCCCAGAAGCACGGCCACCCATGTGTGGAACGAGCCAACTATATTGCCCCTAGGGCCACGCCTCACCGCCCCAGCACGCCAGTGGCAGGCAGAAGGACTACCTCACGAGCAATTCAAAATTCAAAATTCTAGATGGGGGGCACAGGGGCGATCGGCTCAAAATTCTAGATGGGCGGGTTCATTGGGGCGATCGACGAACGGGCCAGCTTTTGGTGCAACCCGCCCCTACCTGGGTTCCCCTACCTGGGCGGGTTCATTGGGGCGATCGACGAACGGGCCAGCTTTTGGCGCAACCCGCCCCTACCTGGGTTCCCCTACCTGGGCGGGTTCATTGGGGCGATCGACGAACGGGCCAGCTTTTGGCGCAACCCGCTCCTACCGGAATGCTCCCCAATTCCTTCATGCCGCAACGCGACTTTTATTAAAAATGATAAATTTTCGATCGAGGCCGATCATCGGCGGGTTAATCAGCGTCAGAATTGCCTGGGAAGGGAATTGCCTGGGAAAACGATGGCGTGAAGCGTAGGCCATCGTCAAACGGGCAATAGTGGATGACCATCGGATGACGATCGCGGACGATCGAGACGGGCCAGTGACCCATCCCGATCGTGGCGATCGGGTCTAGGCGTTCAACATACTCCGCAGCATCCAGGCGGCTTTCTCATGGACCTGTAAGCGTTGGGTCATCAGGTCTACCGATACCTCATCCCCACCCCGCTCGGCGATCGGGAACACCTCCCGAATGGTCCGGGCAACGGTTTCATTCGCCTCCACCAGGAGATGGATCATCTGCTCTGCCGAGGGCACCCCTGGCGTTTCCGCGATCGCCGTTAGCCGTGCATAGTCGCTGTAATTCCCAGGGGCTGGGAAGCCCAACGCCCGAATTCGCTCGGCCACCAGATCGACCGCCAGCGCTAGTTCCGTATATTGGGTTTCAAAAATGGTGTGTAGTGAATGGAACATGGGTCCCGTCACGTTCCAATGGAAATTGTGGGTTTTCAGATACAAAGTGTAGGTGTCGGCCAACACTCGCGACAGCCCTTCCGCAATTTCGGCCCGGTGTTGTTCGTCAATCCCGATATTGATCGGCATGGCATTGTCCTGTGTTAACATCCTTTTTCTCCTGCGGTAGCAATAGGTTGGTTGTAGCGGAGAGTCGCCGTTTGCGAATCCCCCGGCTGGATGAAAGTCTGTCCTAGGCGAGATGCTTTTGCAAAACCGACTGTGGGGCACGCCGCACCCGGCAGCGGATCGAGTCATAGCCTAGCCGTTGACACGCTTCATAACGGTGGCAACCAGAGAAACCATAGTACTCACCCGCCACTTCCAACACGTCGATCGGCTCATGCAACCCTTCAGCCTGAATCGAGGTCATGAGGGCAGCCACCTTCTGCGGATCAGTTTGCCGGGGTAAGGGTCGCCGAATCGCACCCAGCGGTAACTCCATAATTCTAATTGCCATTCTCCTGGGACCTCCGCTACGTCTTTCTTTCTAAATCATACTCGTTATGATTACGACTTGCAACCTATTCGGCTGATCCGGGTTCACCTCCTTGCGGGAATACCGTCAGTGAGTATGATGGTGGTTAACGATTTGCCAATTCTCTTGGACCAACGGTCCTGCGCCCGTGAGTCGGACAACCTACCGTCCCAGTTGAGCGCTACAGGGTGTTGTGCAATGAGTCGAACGATTAAGATAGAGCTAACCTAAGGAAACACCCTCAACTGTCTTGGAATTGTCATGATTCCCTCCTTGAGGCGTTACTACTGAGTATAGAAGAGGACTATTGGTGTGCTGTACCTAGCTGAAGTACAAAAGCAAGGAACTGGGTTCATGGGTAGGGCTAAGGCAGAACTCAGGTTACTGGCTTGTCAGCAGTCTGAGTCTAACTGGGAGGCGGTACGGGGTGAGGAGATGGTTGCTGCCGATGAGGCCACTAACTTGGGGGCGGGCACCTTGGTTTTGGTGGATATTGGCAAAAATAAGCAGGTACAGCGCTTGATCACTGATACCCCCAAGCAGTTGGTCAGTATCCTGCAAAATTTTTCGCGTCAGCAGAAGGAATTTAAGCGCAAGGAAGAAGAGATCGAGCAATGGCGGCACTCCCTGGAGTACCAGAGCAACGAACTCAACCTCAAAGTCATGGAAATGGAGGCGGAGCGGCAGGAGTTCGAGAGTTTACGGGAAGAGGCCGAGCAGATCAAACAACAGCGCGAGGAGGCAGAGGCCCTGCGTCAGCAAGCTACGGCCCTTCAGGAGGAACTCGATCGCCAGAAGCAGGAGTTGGAAGGGGCTTGGGCGCACCTGCGGGGCGAAATCATGCGCTTAGAGGAACGTAAAGGGGAAGCTGGGGTTGGGGGTGGGTTGGATGAGACCCAACTGCGATCGCTCCAGGAATTAATTGATCGGCTGTCCAGTGCCGTTGCCCCCACGGATGCTCTGCGGGAGCAGTTGAACGCCTCCTTTGAATTAATGACCAGCCAGCAGAATTTCCTTGCGCACCACTGGCAAGCCTTAGAGCAACAGCGCAACAGTGCCCAAACGCAACAGGCGGCGATCGACCAGGCGATGCAAACCCTGCAAGCGAACTGGGAAACCTGGCGCGCGGCCCAGGCGGAACTCAATAAGCTTCAACAGGCGATCACGGCGCAGGAGCAACTGATTGCGGCTAAGCAAAGTCAGGCCGAGTTCCTCACCCTACAACTGGAAGAGGAGGAGCGTCTCTATCGCCAGATCAATCAATTAATTGATCCCCTCGCCGAGCAAGAGGACGATCGCATCGATGTGGAAGCGCTGCGGACCATGCCCTTAAACGACCTTCAAGCAGTAGTGGCGGAACTTCAGCGCGAACTAGAGCGCTCTTCCCAATTTGTGAATGATCAGGAAGAGGAACTGCGGCTCCAGCAACAGACGATCGAGGAACTGCGGGAAAAACTAGCGACCACTAACGAGATTGAGCGCTTGAACCTGGAGACTCAGATCGCCGACGAGCAAGAAAGTTACCAAATGCTCAACGAGTCGTTGGTGGGGTCGCGCCGCAACCTGCAAGAACGGCAGGAGATTTTCCACCGTCACCAGGCCATCCTCAACGAACGCCAGGGCATTTACACCGATGCTGCCCAGAGCCAACGGGCGGCATTGGAACCGCTCTTGGCCCAAGTGGATAGCCAACGGCAACGCCAGACCGAGATGTTGCAACACTTGGAGCGTGAAATTGAGCAAATGCGGTCTTCCCTGCAACAAAGCCGCGACCTCTTGGAACAGCAGATGGCGGCGCAGACCCGCCAGCAATCCGAGTTAATGCAGCAGGAGGAATCCCTCCAGAACCAGCGGGTGGAACTAGCCGAGTTTTGGGGTAAAGTCAACCTCTACCAAGAGGCTCTACAGCCGCTCCAAGATCAGATCAATGGCCTGCGCGAAAAACTAGAGGGCCTCGCTGGGGGCATTGCCCAAGTCCAGGAGGTTCGGGACCAGCAATTGCAAGTTACCGAGAGTCTTCGGCAAACCCTCAACGCCGCCGCAGGGGCAGCCGTACCAGAGTTGGCCAATTCCTGACCCTACCGAGGGTAGCTTTCTCCTAAACCGGCTCAGACTTCCACCGTTTCCCCCGCTGCCGGCTCTACCAAGGCCAAGGGTAGGGTAATCACAAAATCTACTTGTTGGTGGGTACTCTGAACCGCGATCGTGCCTTGCAGCCGTTCGACCAGTCTTTTCACGAGGGCCAATCCCAGGCCCGTCCCCCCATGTTTCCAAGGATCATTTTTGGGAATACGGTAAAACTTCTCAAAAATACGATCGCGTTCTGAAGCGGGGATTTCCGTGCCCGAATTGCTCACGGTGATTTGGATCGTTGTGAGGCTAGAAGGTTTGGCAGGGGTAACTGTTTTATGGGTTGCGATCGCACCCACGTTGGTTGTGTTGATGTTCTCTGTGGTGTTTGCTGTAGCGGTGACTGTGATGCGCTCTCCAGGGGGCGTGTACTTACAGGCATTGTTCAGGAGTTCCGTGATGATTCGTTCCAGGCAAGAGGCATCTGTATGGAGGGTGGGTAAAGGTTCAACCCAGCGCCAGCGCAGGTGTTGCTGTTGCTGGCGGGTGCGCACTTGGAAGGGCTGCAAGAGGGTCGGCAGCCAGGACTGAAGTGTAATTGGGATTGGGGTGAGGGCTGTTTTCCCAGCATCGAGGCGGGTGAGATCGAGTAAGTCCGTGATGAGGCTAATTTCCCGCTGACATTCCTGATCCAGGATTTGGAAATACTGAGCAATCCGGCTTAACGTGGGTGCCGCCAGGGTCACGGTCGGGGGCAGAGCTGGCTGGGTATCCACCGCTTTCAGACCCAAGAGCAACCCGAGCATCTGGGTGGCTATCTTGATATTGGCCATTGGTGTGCGCAGTTCGTGGGAAACCGTGCTCAGGAAATCATCCTTCAGCCGATTCAGCCGTTCCAGTTCCATCACTTGGGCTTGGGCGGATTGATACAGCCGCGACTGGCGCAGGGCGATCGCGCATTGATTCGCCACCTGTTGCACTAGACGAATCTCCGGTTCGCTGAAACACTGTTCCCGTGGCCGGAATAGCCAGAGATCGCCCAGAATGCCCTGATCATCAATGATGGGACAGACCAGCACCGACAATTGGTATTGATCCGGACGCAGGGGTGTGGGGTTGATATCACAAAACTGACAGACTTGTCCCTTCAGTAGGGCCGGGAGGACTTCTGGATGGGGGGAGTCGGCCAAGGGAAACGATTGCCCCTGGGCTGAGGTGAGGGAACGGGTAAATTCGTAGGCGATCGTGGTGGTTGTTTGGGTCGCATCGTAGATGCCCGTATCGCAACATTCCACCTGAAGCTCGATCGCCAATTCCTGCACCACGCTGCTCAGAATTTGGGACTCATCCAGGCTATCGCGCACCTTGTCGGTAATGCGTTTTAGCAATGACTCAAAGGAAAGGCTCTGCTGGAGTTGGGCGGTGCGTTCCGCCACCTGCTGTTCCAGATTCGCGTTAAGCTGCTGAACCTGGGCATATAGCTCCGACTGTTGCAAGGCGATCGCCACCTGATCCGCCAGTTGCTTGAGCAAACTAATTTCCCCCGCCTGCCAGAAACGGGGTGCAGTGCAGTGCTGGGCCATCAAGAACCCCCAGAGTTTCTCCCCTTGCAGAATCGGGATCACCAAACTAGCCTGGACAAACAGTTGCCGCAGCATTTGCTGGTAGCACAGGGGCAGATCTGCCGTCTCCAGATTGGCAAAATTATGAATATGCCCCTGGGTGTAGCGCTGGAGGCAAGCCCCGGTTTGTAAACACGGATCATCGATCACCTGTCCCAAGAGGGAAGGCCATCCCGTTGCTAGGGATTCCGCAATCACTATCCCGCTGGTCTTCGTTTGAAGACGATAGATCAGGACGCGATCGGTTTCGAGAAACTGGCGCACGGATGAAACGGTGGTATTGAGAATGGCATAGACATCAAGGGACTGACGAATGCGGTTCGTGATCTCTGTTACCAGGTGCTCCCGTTCGGCTTGCTGTTGCAGGGTCAACTCCGCCTGTTTCCGGGCCGTAATATCCCGCACGATCACTAGGGCCTCATCCGGGTTAATCGCGGCAATCCGCACCTCCTCGTAGAGCAGTTCTCCCCGTTTGAGGAATTGGTGTTCACTGATTTGCAATTCGCCCGTATCCAGTGCCCGCTCCATCAGCCGCAGTTGGTTCGCCAGTAAATCTGGGGGCAGTACTTCGGCAATATGGGTATGGACGGGGATAAACTGCTTGGCTTGGTTCCCATAGGGCAGAATGCACTCCAGGCAAGTGCCATCCCGACGCAACCGCAGCAACAGGTCCGGAATCGCCGCCAACATGGCGCTTTGTTGATCCGCGATCGCCTTGCGCTCGGTGATATCCGTAATATAGCCATGCCAGAGAATGCTGCCATCGGGTTCCCGTTGCGGGGTTGATTGGCCCTCCAGCCAGCGAATGTGACCCTCTGGGTTATAAACCCGATATTCACAATGCCATCGGCTGAGGGTTTGGGCCGAATAGAGAATCGATCGCTGCACCTCGGCCAAGTCATCGGGGTGAATCACCGCAAAAATGGACGAGGCATCCTCCATCACTGCTTCCGGCGTAAAGCCATAAATTTCGCTAATCCCCTCGCTGGCATAGGGGAAATGGGAGCTACCATCTGGCCGCAGGCGATACTGGTAAATCATGCCCGGTATATTGCGTGAGATCCGTTCCAGACGGCGATCGGACTCCACTTGCGCCGTGACATCTGTTAGGGAGCCAACCAGTTCGATCACATCCCCCAGATCATCGTGGCTGGCGGTCAACTGGTTGTTAACCCACACCCACTGGCCATTAGCCTTTTGGAAGCGACATTGGTGGCTGACACAGGTTGTCGCCCCCAGCCTGAGCCAGGCTGTCAACACGGCATTGAGATTGGCACGATCGTCGGGATGCACACACCGCCAGAACCAATCCGGGTCAGCCAGAACCCGATCAGGGTCATAGCCCAGCAAGTTCTCCAAATTCTCGCTGATAAATTGCAGGTGGTATTGGCGGGGGATTTGTTGCCAGTCTCCAGGGTCGATCGCATAAATAATGGCGGGGCTAGTGGCCAGCAGGGTTTGCAGCCGTCCCTGTAGGCTCAGCAAGCGTAGCTCAGCCTGCTTGCGATCCGTAATATCGATCATCACCCCCCGCAGTTTGACCGGTTTCCCCCGCTCCATGACGACATTGACAATATCCCGCAGCCAGATTACCCGATGATCAGCCGTGATCATCCGATATTCAAAATCATGGGATTGGCCCGCTTGCGTCGCCTGCCGACAGTGCTCCAACACCCAGTCCCGATCGTTGGGATGGATGTGCTGGGGCCAGAAGTGGGGGTCTTCTAACCAGGCTGCAAGGGGATAGCCCAGCATTCGCTCAGCGCTTTGGCTAATAAAGCTAAACCGGTAGTCGTTCCCCAATGCCGCTTCCCAGATAATGCCATCCAGGGAATTCACTAGGTCTTCGTACTGTTGTTGGGATTGCCGCAGAGCCTGCTCCGCCCGTTTGCGATCGCTAATATCCTGCTTAATCGCCACGAAATGGGTAATGCTCCCAGCTTCATCAAACACAGGTGCGACCGCCATCTCTTCGGTATATAGACTGCCATCCTTGCGACGGTTCGTCAGTTCCCCATGCCAGACCTGACCAGCGAGGATCGTCCGCCATAGCGATTGATACAGTTCTGGCGCGTTTGCACCCGATTTCACTAATTCGCGGGGATTACGGTTGATCGCGTCAGCCAACGCATAGCCCGTCAACTGGGTAAAGGCAGGATTACACCATTGAATTGCCCCCTGGCGGTCGGTAATGATAATGGCATTGGCCGCCGCCTCCAAAGCGGCCCCCTGGAGCCGGAGTTGGGCAGACAGGGCGTTGGCTCTGGCCTCAGCGCGTTGCAAGGCGGTTTCGGTATCGAGGCGATCGTGCAACACGGCGACATAATCCGCCAGCCGACTGATCCAGGAGAGAAATAGGGTATCCACAGGCACACGATCGGGATGTCCCAAACTCAGGGTGCCAACAATTTGCTGTTTGACCTGCATGGGGACACAGAGCCAGGTCCGGACTTCAGTGGGATGAGGGTCAGGGAAGGCAGCGGGACGATCGTCGGCATCGAGATCCGGCTGGGCATCGGGAGCCAGCGCAACATAGGGCGCAAGGGCGGGAATGGCCCGGTACACTTGCCCAGAATCGTAGTGGTGAACCAACGGTTGCCCCGTAGTTGCCACCATCCCAGCGGGGGTTTGGGTGACCGGCACGGTCAATGGTTCGGGTGGGAGTGTTAAGGGAATCCCCGTGGTGGCAACGAGCGCCATTTGCTGTTGGGCAGGATCGTAGCGTTCAATCAAACCGATCGGGAAGGCCGTTGTCGCCGTAATGATCGCCAGCAATGCTGCATCGCAGCCCGCACCGTCATTAGTTGCCTCGCAGATCAGGTCGGTCAGTTCGTGGAGGGTGGTGAGGACATGGGCAAGGTGTAACTGGGTAGCCGCTACCTCAGGGGGGGCCGGTGGGGACGAAATGCGCAACTCTAGGAGGTGGTAACCCGGTAGAAAGGTTGGGGTCACCCGATAGGTCAAGTGCCCCCCCGCCTCAAGACCTACGATCGGCTGGGGAGAATGGATTTCCCCAACAATTTCTGTGGTGATGTGTGCCCAGTCCAAGGCTGGCAGTGTCCACCCCGCTTGCGCTAACGTGGCGATCGGCTCTCCCAGCCAACTCGATTCTGATCGTCCTAGTAGCGCCACAGCCGCCCCATTCACCGCTGCGATCGTGCCTCCGGTGTTTACCAGCATCCAAGCCGTCTGCGATCGTTCAAATAGCAAACGGAGTGGCCCAGGTAGCCAATCTGGCCCAGTCGCAAGTACCGGGACTTCCATGGGCATTCCTTCAGGAATCCGCGTTTGCGATAAGGACTGATGGCTACTAAGCGGCTGGTTCATCGAGCTGTGAATTGTGAATTGTGAATTGGAATTGTGAATTGGAATTGGATTTTTGAATAGCCTAGTTATCCCACCTCATACTGGGAGGTATCTGAGCGATGGCATGAGGAGTGTATAGAATATAACAAAGTTATAATAGAGAATATAACAGATAAACGATGGCGGGGTTTCAATGATGGAATTGGGCAAGGCTAACAACAGCTTGCCCTAGGGCAATCCCCCCATCGTTAGGCGGAATTCGTTGGGGCCAGTAGGGTCGAAAGCCTGCCTGCCGCAGGGCCGCGATCGCCTGTTCAGTCAAGGTTCGGTTTTGGAAACAGCCGCCCGACAACACCACCGTTTCAATCGCCACCTGTTCCGCGACTGCGACGATCGCCCGCGCTAGGGTTTGGTGTAAGTGGATTGTCATCTCAGCGATGGGCTTTCCTTGCTGTAAATCAGCTAGCATTGCCTGAAGCCAGGGTTCCCAGTCCACAATGAGCGATCGGGCAGAGGCAGTATTGATGGGGGAATTTTGAATTTTGAACTTTGAACTTTGAACTTTAAATTTTGAATTTTCCTCCTGAGTGCTAGGGGGGGCGATTGCCCGTTGTGCAAATTCTATGGCCATTGCAGCTTGCCCCTCGAAGGTGGCCATTTGGCAAAGATCCAAGATAGCGGCTACGGCATCGAAAAAACGACCCATACTAGATGTACGCGGTGTGTGGATGCGTTTCTGCAACAGGGTGTGCAAAATTGCCCGTTCTGACGGCGAAAACGATCGCAGGGGCGCTAAGTCCTCGCGTTCAAATAAGGCATCTCCCCATAATTCATACAGTAGCCCGATCGCACTCCGCCGAGGTTCTCGCACCGCCGCTTCTCCCCCCGGTAAACCAAAGGTGCGCAGGTGGCCGACCCGTTGGTAGGTGGCGCGATCGGCGATCAGAAATTCCCCACCCCAAATCGTTCCATCAGGACCATAACCGGTACCATCCCAGGCAACCCCTAGCACGGGGCCAGTTAACTGATGTTCCGCCAAGCAGGCGGCGATATGGGCATGGTGGTGCTGAACCCGCATAAGGGGATGGGCAGGCGGAGTCAACTGCTGGGCCAATTGCTGGGCCACATGGGTAGAGACGTAATCGGGGTGCAGATCGCAGGCAATCCAGGCGGGTTGGGTGTCGTACAGTTGGGTCAAGGTGGCGATCGCCTGTTGCTGGCTGGTGAGGGTTGCAACCGCTTGCAAGTCGCCCAAATGTTGACTGAGAAAAATCTGGGACCCTAGGGCCAAGGCGACTGTATTTTTTAAGTCTGCGCCCAAGGCTAAGCCGGGGGGAGGGGGGAGGGGGGAGGGGCGATTCTCGCGGTTGGCAGTTGACGGTTCGGCTAAATTTTGGCTTCCCTGGGGCAGGTAAATGGGGAGGGGGGCATAGCCGCGTGCCCGTCGTAGTAACTGTTCCCGTTCGGATTCCCGTTCCGATTGCGTTGCGGTTGAAGGATCGGCCACCACTTGCACGATCGCATCATCCACAGGCCGCAAAATCGGGCGATTATGGACCAGAAAATAATCCGCCAGATCCCCTAACCGTGCAACTGCCTCGGTCTCATCAAAACAAATAGGTTCACTGCTGCGATTACCGCTGGTTGCCACGATTCTCCTGGGGGAACGCTGGGCGAACGGCTCCTGAAGGTCAGCCATGAGCAAATGATGGAGCGGTGTATAGGGCAGCATAATCCCCAGATAAGGATTCCCCGGAGCCACCGCCGCTGCCAGTTCTCCTCGCTCCTCCCTCCTCTTGCCTCGCTCCTGCCTCCCCTCTCCCCAACGCCGCAGCAACACGATCGGTGCTTGCGGTGAGGTCAATAACCGTGCTGCCAAGGGTGAAACCTGACAATCCCGTTGCACTGCGGCCAGGGAAGGATACATCAGGGCAAAGGGCTTGTCGGGGCGCTGTTTACGCTGCCGGAGCCGTTGCACGGCGTTGGGTTGTTGAGCATCAACGACCAGATGAAACCCGCCAAGTCCCTTGATGGCCACGATCGCCCCCTGACGAATGGCGGCTACTGCTGCTGACAACGCGGCTTCCCCCTGGGCGAGCACAGTTCCCGTCCGATCCCACCAAGCTAACTGGGGACCACAGGCTGGGCAGGCATTGGGTTGGGCATGGAAACGCCGATCGCGGGGGTTATCGTACTCAGCTTGGCATTGGGGACATTGGGTAAAGGCCCGCATGGTGGTCTGGGCGCGATCGTAGGGAAGACCAGCGATGATGCTAAAACGGGGGCCGCAGTGGGTGCAGTTGATGAAGGGATAGCGATAGCGGCGATCGTTCGGGTCAAACAATTCCCGCAGACAGTCTGGACAGGTCGCCAGATCGGGCAGCATGAGGGCGGTCTTTGTGCCCGCTTGGCTAGGACGGATCGTAAAGTTGGGAGCGGGGGTGGCGATCGGGTCAACGGTTGGCTGCTCTAGGGGGCGCGTTTCCAGGTGTTGAATCCAGGCATGGGGTGGGGGTTCGGTTTGCAAGCGGTGCAAAAATTCCGCCAGCCGATCGTCCGGTCCCTCCACCTCGATTTCCACCCCCTGGGCTGAGTTGCGCACCCATCCCCCTAGGTCCAGTGTGGTTGCCAACTGGTAAACAAAGGGCCGAAAACCGACCCCCTGAACGGCACCATGAATGGTAATCGCAAGACGTGACAATGGATTGACGATGGCTTGACTAGGATGGCCTAAAATATGGCCTAAAATTGCGAGGGGTGACCAGGGAATGCGAAAGTTGCCCAGGATTTCTCTATTCTAAAGAAGCTGCTACGGCTATCCCCTGCGCTTTTATACTGAATCTGTGTGTCTCATAATCATTAACGGTTCGCTTCTGTAATGTCCCAATCTCTCTCCACCGCCCCCCAAATCGTTGTCAAAAATCGCTATCCCGATTACCTGACCCTGACGTTAGCGGCGGTTCCCTGCCCAGACACCGTGCCCGTATCGTCATCGGCTGCCGATCTGCCGGTTTTGGATCTCCAACTCACCTTGCAGTTTGGTCATCACTGGGAAATCCAGGCCGATCACCGGGCGCAGTTTGGTCTCACGGGGGGGATGGTGACCTTGGGCATTGAGGCGGGCATCCTGCAACCCTCCCTTGCCGTTGCCGCTGATCCAGAAATGCCGATCGTGGTGCGGCGGGTAACCGAGGGGCCTCCCACCTATGAGTGGCAACTGGTCTCCACGGCGGACTTTACGGTACTGGACGGGACGATCGCCTCCCTCTCCCTGGGGCAGATCCATCCCCACACCGCCGCTTGCCGGGTATTGATTGCCTTCACCGTAGCCGCGCTGGATATCCACCTGACCGATGCCGAAGGGTTATGGCGACACGACATTAGCCCCAATAAACACGCCGTCCTGGAACGTAAGTTAGTGTGGACCCTGGTAGAACCGCGCTTCCATCCCTACCTCAGTTGGGCAGAACTCACCTATACCCCCAACCCAGAACCCACCACGGCCCTCATCCCCACCCCCAGCACCAATAGTTTGCAAACGATCCAGCCCGTAATTGACACCATCATGACCGCCGAGAGCGATCGCCTCCCCGACCTGGCAAAACTCGCGGACTTGGACCTGATGCAGGACTTTGCCGGGGGCAACCTGCGGGGCACCAACCTCAGCGGCATTGATCTCAGTGGGGCAACGCTCGATCGGGCCAATCTACGCGGCGCCGACCTCAGTGATGCCGATCTCAGTGATGCCAGCCTCCGGGACGCGAAGCTAAGTGGTGCCGACCTCAGTGGGGCCTATATGAGCAACGCCGACCTGCGGCACACCGACTTTTACCGCGCCAGCCTTGCCCTCGCCACCCTGAGTGGCGCGAATCTCGAAGGGGCCAACCTCCTGGAAACCAACCTCAGTAGTACTCACTTGGGGCACACCAACGTCAAACAAGCCCAATTTGGTCACAATCCTGGCCTCGCGATCGACAGCGAACAATCCCTGCGCGAACGGGGAGCCATTTTCCCCACCCCCTAGGTCGCACTGGCGATGGGGCAACAGCAATCAGCAATCAGCAACCAGCAATAGTCACTTGCTCTCCATTCTCCATTCCTCACTTCTCCATTCCTCACTTCTCCATTCCTCACTTCTCCATTATTTCTCACTTCTCCATTCCTCACTTCTCCATTCCCCACTCCCCACCCCCCTCCTAGGAGCTACCGATCCATGACCCTCGCCACTGACCAAATCGATCGCCTCATTCGGAATCAGCATCAAGATCCCTTTGCCGTCCTCGGTCCCCATTTAGTGAAGGTGCGGGGTAAGAAAATCTGGGTGGTGCGGGCCTATTTACCGAATGCCAGTGCGGCGTGGGTGGTGCTACCGGAGGAACGCCAGGAATTTGCTATGCAGTCGGTCCATAATCCCCACTTTTTTGAATGTGAGTTACCGATCGCGGAACTGAAAAATTACCAATTGCGGGTGCGGGAAGCAGGCCACGATCGCTATTTCTATGACCCCTATGCTTTTCGATCGCCCCACCTGACGGATTTTGATCTATACCTGTTTGGCCAAGGCAATCACCATCGTATTTATGAAAAGCTAGGCGCTCACCCCAGTACGGTACAGAACGTTAAGGGGGTCTATTTCGCCGTTTGGGCGCCGAATGCGAAGAATGTTTCGGTAATTGGTGACTTTAACCAGTGGGATGGTCGTAAACACCAAATGCAACGGCGGGATAATGGGGTTTGGGAACTGTTTATTCCCAGTCTACAACCGGGTGATACTTATAAGTATGAAATTAAAAATGCCGAGGGACATATTTATGAAAAATCCGATCCCTATGGTTTCCAACAGGAAGTGCGCCCTAAAACCGCCTCGATCGTGACTGATTTAAATACCTATCTCTGGCAGGATCAGGATTGGCTAGAAAAACGACGCAATACTGATCCTCTCACCCAACCCATTTCTGTCTATGAGGTGCATTTAGGTTCTTGGTTACACACCTCATCGGCAGAACCCTATGTCTATCCGGACGGCACCGTAGCCCCGGTCGTCCCCGTTGCCGATCTCAAACCCGGTGCCCGCTTTTTAACCTATCGCGAACTAGCGGAAAAATTGGTTCCCTACGTGGCTGAGTTGGGGTTTACCCATATTGAATTGTTGCCGATCGCCGAACATCCCTTTGATGGTTCTTGGGGCTATCAAGTGACGGGATACTATGCCGTCACTTCCCGCTACGGTACCCCCCAGGATTTCATGTATTTTGTCGATCAGTGTCATCAGCATGGGATTGGGGTCATTATCGATTGGGTGCCCGGTCATTTCCCCAGGGATGGCCACGGGCTGGCCTATTTCGATGGAACATATCTTTATGAACACGCCGATCCGCGTTTAGGTGAGCATAAGGAATGGGGCACCTTAGTCTTTAACTATGGTCGCCATGAGGTGCGCAATTTCCTGGTGGCGAATGCCCTGTTTTGGTTTGATAAGTACCACATTGATGGGATTCGCGTTGATGCGGTGGCTTCTATGCTTTATCTCGACTATAATCGCAAGGAAGGGGAATGGATTCCTAACCAATACGGTGGGCGCGAAAATCTGGAGGCAACGGACTTTATTCGCCAGTTTAATCACCTGATTTTTAGCTATTATCCAGGGGCGTTATCGATCGCAGAGGAATCAACGGCTTGGCCGATGGTTTCTTGGCCTACCTATGTGGGGGGATTGGGCTTTAACCTCAAATGGGATATGGGCTGGATGCACGATACCCTTGATTATTTCACGATGGACCCCTGGTTTCGCCAGTTCCACCAGAATAACGTCACCTTCAGCATGTGGTATCACCACCACGAAAACTATATGCTGGCCTTGTCCCATGATGAGGTGGTCCACGGGAAGAGCAGTATGTTGGGGAAAGTGCCGGGGGATGAATGGCAAAAGTTCGCAAATTTGCGCTGTTTATATGCCTATATGTTCACCCATCCCGGTAAAAAGACCTTGTTTATGAGTATGGAGTTTGGCCAGTGGGGTGAGTGGAATGTTTGGGGCGATTTAGAATGGCATTTATTGCAATATGAACCGCACCAAAAGCTCAAGGATTTTATGGGGGATTTAAACCGGCTCTATCGCAGTGAACCGGCGCTCTATGATCAGGATTCGGGACAGGGTGGCTTTGAGTGGATTGATTGTAGTGACAATCGCCATAGTGTGGTGTCTTTCCTGCGGCGATCGGTAACGACAGGTGAGTGTGTGATCACCGTTTGCAATTTCACGCCCCAACCCCATTCCCACTACCGTATCGGGGTGCCGGAACCCGGTTTTTACACCGAATTGCTCAACAGTGATGCCCGCAAATATGGGGGGAGTAATATGGGCAATCTGGGCGGTAAGTGGACGGATGAGTGGACATTTCACAACCGTCCCTATTCCCTCGATCTGTGTCTTCCCCCCCTGGCCACAGTCATCCTCAAACGAGATACGGTTCAAACAGCAGCGGCCTATGGTACGGTTGAACCTTCGGAGGAACCAGTGTCGACCTAGTAGACCGACAAGAAAATTCTGCAACGTTTGTAGTACTGGCTCTAGCCTGCAACGACTGAAGTCGTGACTACGTTCGCGCAGCGTCTCCGTAGGAGAAACGTTGCGAAACTTTATGTTTACTGTACTAGACCTAGGCCGAGGGGGCTGCCAGTCGTAGACTTGAGGGTTGCAGATAGGCGTTCAGATCCTTCGACAGAGAGAGCTTCTCTCAGGATGACTGGGACTCATCCGTTTGTCCTCAGGAAACGTGCGACGCGAACGGGCGGAGCCAGATATCTCAAACCAACCCTAATCCCAATAACGCGGTGCCATAGGCGGCTTCGGTCTGCGGGGCGGGTAAGACGGGCACCCCTAAATACCGTTCTCGAATGGCCGTCCAGGTGGGATTTTGGGCACCGCCCCCCGCCGTATAGACCCGTTGTAGGGGGGGCGCACCGTAGCGTGTGAGTAGGGCATAGCCCTCAGCCTCAATGCGGGCCATACTTTCCAAGAGACCATGCAAAAAGGCAACCGGGTTCTCTGGACGGGGGGTTAACTGCGGGGGTAGCTGGGTATCATTAATCGGAAAACGTTCCCCCGATCGCAGCAATGGATAGTAGCGCAGGGGACTGGCCTGCTGCGGATCAATCTGGGCACTCAGGGCCACCAATTCCGCCTCACTAAAAAAGTGCTTCAGCACTGCACCGCCGGTATTGGATGCCCCTCCCACCAACCAACGATCGCCCAGCCGATGACTGTAAATGCCATACTGGGCAACTTCAAGGCGGGTCTTACTGAGTAATTTCAGCACCAGGGTTGATCCCAACGAAGTCACGGCCTCCCCCGGTGTCGTCGCCCCGCTGGCGAGGAATGCCGCCACACTATCCGTTGTCCCAGCACACACCTGACAGGCTGGTGCCAACTGAAAGCGATCAGCTACCGCAGGCTGCACAGGACCGATCGGGGTGCCAGGAGCCACCACCTGGGGTAACTGGACCGGGGCGGTGGCTTGCCGAACCCAGTCAGGATAACGATCGTTGACCACGTCATAGCCCAGCTTCAACACATTATGGATATCACTAATGCCCAGGCGACCATGCAGTAAGAAGGCGAGCCAATCGGCCTGGTGTAGGAGAAAGAGGGGCGAGGGGGCCGTTGCCATAATCCCCTGTTGTTGCCACCACAGCAGCTTACTCAGGCTAGAGGTTGCACTCAGCACGACATGATCGGCAGGCGCGATCGCCCGCACCTGATCCAGGACGGAATGGGGGCAAGCCGCGTCATAGAGCAGGGGATCGGTCACGGGCTGGCCCGCCGCATTGCACAATACCACCGTTGAAGAGGTGCCATTAATCGCGATCGTGGCCAACCGTCGCCGTATTTCGACCGGGATGTCCATCAGCAAGCGGATCAGAGCCATCTGCCAGCGAACACCTAGCGGAAATGTCGTGGGGCAGAGTTGTGCCCGGTCATCCGGGATCGTCGAGACGGATGGATCGGTCGTCAAGGGATCGGGTTGACAGGAGTCAAGGGGGCCATTACCGCTGAGAGACACCTCCGAAGCAGCGACGCGACCGCCAAGCCGAGCGCGATCGAGCACCACCGCCCGTGCGCCCGATGTACCAAAGTCAATGCCCAAGCCATAGGGGAGGGAATCGGGTAGATTAGGGATATCTGCTGCTTTGGGGTGAACCCTCATGTTAGCCATCGCGCCCACCTATACCGTTACCTGGGAAAAGCTGCCGGATGAGTTTGTCCTACCCGACGATCCTGTGGATAATATCAACCAACCAGCCCTAGCCGCCGCCTTAACCGAAAGCCTGCAATTGGCAGGGAAAATACCTGAAACCGCCCTAACCCTGACCAATTATGGCATCTGTGCTAAGGTCAATGACCAGTTTGTAGTTAAAGCACCGGATTGGGCCTTTATTCCCCAGATCCAGGTGGCGCGATCGCAGGTGGAACGCAGCTATACCCCACGCCTTCAGGGGGAAATCCCCACGCTCGTCCTGGAGTTTCTGTCGCACACCGATGGTGGGGAGTACTCGGTCAAGGAAACCTATCCCCCCGGCAAATTTTTCTTCTATGAGCAAATTTTGCAGGTGCCCAATTATGGCATCTTCGATCGGGAAACGGGGGATTTGGAACTCTATCAGCTGAACGAGAGCGGACGCTACCACCTGGAAACCGCTAATGCCCAAGGTCGCTTCTGGCTACCGGAAATGCAGTTATTTTTGGGGGTCTGGCAGGGTCTTCGCGAAAATCGCCACGGCTACTGGTTGCGTTGGTGGGATGAGCAGGACAACTTGCTGCTGTGGGGAACTGAACAGGTTGCTCTGGAACGCCAACGGGCTGAACAGGAACGCCAACGGGCTGAACAGGAACATCAGCGGGCTGAACAGGAACGCCAACGGGCTGAACAGGAACATCAGCGGGCTGAACAGGAACGCCAACGGGCTGAACAGGAACGCCAGCAGGCTGAGCAAGCCCGTCAACAGGCCGATCGACTAGCCGCACAACTGCGAGCAATAGGGATTGAGCCAGAGGTGTAGCCAGTTGGGGCCGTTGAAAGGCCCCCATCCCAATGAATCGAGCTTAATCGAGGTGCTCTAAAATTCAATATTCTGGGGCACCCTGGGGAAGGGGATCACATCGCGAATATTGGTCATCCCGGTCATAAATTGCACCAGCCGCTCAAAGCCGAGGCCAAACCCGGCGTGGGGTACCGTGCCATAGCGACGCAAATCCAAATACCACCAGTAATCCTCAATGGGCAACCCCTGGGCTGTAATCCGTTGCGCCAGAACATCGAGTCGCTCCTCCCGCTGGGAACCGCCAATGATTTCCCCGACCTTAGGGGCCAAAACATCCATCGCTCGCACAGTTTTGCCATCCTCATTGAGGCGCATATAAAAGGCTTTAATCTCGGCGGGATAGTCCGTCACAATCAAGGGTTGTTTGAAGAGTTCCTCCGCAAGATAGCGCTCGTGTTCGGATTGGAGATCCAACCCCCAGCGCACGGGATACTCAAAGGCCCGATCGGCTTTTTCCAGCAGGGCGATCGCGTCGGTATAGGAAATCTGTCTAAACTCACTGGTGATAATCTGCTCAGCGGTTTGCAGAACGGTCTGATCAATGCGCTCATTGAAAAACGCCATATCTTCCGGACAGGTATCTAGGACCTTTTGGAAGACATATTTCAGAAAATCCTCGGCCAGGGCCATATTGCCCTCCAGATCACAAAAAGCCATTTCCGGCTCAATCATCCAGAACTCAGCCAAGTGCCGGGAGGTATTGGAGTTTTCTGCCCGAAAGGTGGGGCCAAAGGTGTAGACATTGCTGAAGGCCAGGGCCATGATTTCGGCTTCCAACTGACCGCTGACCGTTAAATAGGCGGGTTTGCCAAAAAAATCCTGGCTATAGTCGATCGCGCCTTGTTCAGTGCGGGGCAAATTCTGTAAATCTAAACAGGTAACCGCAAACATTTCCCCAGCCCCTTCACAATCACTTGCGGTCAGAATTGGGGTATGAATCCAGAGGAACCCGCGCTCTTGGAAAAACTGGTGGACAGCCGCCGCACAGGCATTCCGTACCCGCAGGACCGCCCCCAGGGTATTCGTCCGAGGTCGCAGGTGGGCGATCGTGCGCAGGAATTCAAACGAGTGGCGCTTCTTTTGGAGGGGATAACTGGCAGGATCAGCCTCACCAAAGATCTCAACGCTGCTGGCCTTTAGCTCAATCTGCTGCCCCTTTCCCGGTGAGGGCACCAGGGTCCCCGTCACGCGCAGCGAAGCTCCCGTATTCAACCGCTTGAGGAGCGACTCGTAGTCTGGCAGGGTCGGCTCCAGGATCACCTGGAGATTGGCCAACCCAGAGCCATCATTAACTTCTAGGAAGCTAAATTCCTTCAACGCCCGCTTGGTCCGCACCCAGCCTTGGATTGTCGTCACCTCGTCGGGTTGACCGTGTTTGAGTAGTTCAGCAATACGGCGAATCGTCATGGACCTGAGTGCAGCTATAGAAACGGATTTTTCTAGAATAACCTCAGTTCGATGCCCCTCACCCCAACCCCTCTCCCCCAGAGAGAGGGGCCTAAAACCTTGATGATGCTGGACTCCTCCTCGCCCCGTTTGGGAGAGGGGGCTGGGGGGTGAGGGCAATGGGGCTGTGTTCGCGCAGCGTCTCCGCAGGAGAATCGAACTCACGTTAATTTAACTCACATTAATTTTATAAGTGTGGGGTGGGCATCCTGTCCGCGCAGGCTAGAAGCCTGCACCATACATGAGCAGCAGGCCGCCCGACGGCCCGATTAGAGCGCGGGAAACGCATACTGCCAACCCGATCGCTGTAATCGCGTGATCGCCCCCTGTTGCCACTCACGCAGCAAGTCGCCAAACTCTGGATGTTGCAAGCCCCCGCGCCAGAGCAGCAGGGCATCTTCCCCCGTAGGATAGTAGCGAGGCCGCCGCCCCGCCTCCTGGAACCCAAATTTTTGGTAGAGCGATCGGGCCACCTCATTCGACACCCGCACCTCCAGCGTGGCCCACTCCAACCCCTGTTGCCATGCCACTTGCAGCAAACTCAACAGCAATGCCTGCCCTAACCCTTGACCTTGATAGTCGGGATGCACCCCCAGGATCGTAATGTGGGCCTCGTCCAAAATGCCCCAAAAACAGCCAAACCCCAAAAGCGGCGGCAGGGTGATTCCCCCAATGGGCAAGGGTTCCAAAACCCAAAACTGACTACTGGCCCGATCGAGTTCCTGCGTATAGCCATCAGCACTCCAAAAGCCCCCCAAGCAGAGGCGATCGAGATCCAAGATGGCGGGCAGTTGGGCCGCTGTGGGACGTTTGCACACGACGGGCAGCGCGGTAGGTAGACAAGAATTTCGCAAGGTGACCAGCCCCCGATTGTACACTCAGTAGTAAGGTCGATGAAGACACTTGTCCTTTACTCTTTATAAAATGCCCCACGGTTGCGTAAAATGCCCCACGGTTGTGGCAAGCCAGCCCGTTAACCCAATTTTTTCGCGTTATCCACCCTATCCACCTACCCCTGAGCGATCGCGCCATGCTATGCCCTGATCTCCCCCTCACCGTGTCCACCAGTCAACAGTATTTACCCGATTTGCCGGACGATCGAGCGATCGCGTCCCCCAACCAGTTCTTGCTGCCCCTGACAGCCCGCGTGAATGCGTCGGATCATCTGGAGATCGGCGGCTGTGATGTGGTGGCCTTAGTGCAGCAGTGGGGGTCCCCCCTCTATATCCTGGATGAGGTCACCCTGCGGACGGCCTGTCGCCAGTACCGGGAGGCCCTACAGCGGACCTATCCAGGGGAATCCCTGGTCCTGTATGCCTCCAAGGCATGGAACTGTTTGGCGGTCTGCGCGATCGTGGCCCAGGAGGGGCTGGGGCTGGATGTGGTCTCTGGGGGGGAACTGTATACCGCCCTCAAAGCGGGTCTCGATCCCCGCACCCTCTATCTGCATGGCAACAATAAATCCCCAACGGAACTGCGCTTGGCCATTGCATCCGGTTGTGTCGTCGTGGCCGACAACTGGCTTGATCTGCATACCCTGGTGGATCTGTTGGCGAGTGAAAACACCGACAGTCAGGACTGGCCCACCCCCGTGCGGGTGATGATCCGGTTTACCCCAGGGATTGAGTGCCATACCCACGAATACATTCGCACCGGCCACCTCGACAGCAAATTTGGCTTCGACCCCGATCAGCTACCGGAGGTCTTTGATTTCCTGGGTCAGCAACCAGGATTGACCTGCATTGGGTTACACGCCCACATCGGTTCCCAAATTTTTGAACTGCAACCCCACCAAGATCTGGCCAGTGTGGTGGTGCAAGCCTTCAGTAAAGCCGCCAGCTATGGTCTACCGGTCCAGGAGATCAACATTGGGGGGGGCTTAGGCATTCGCTATACCGAAAGTGATGATCCCCCCAGCATCAGCGCTTGGGTTGAGACCGTCAGTACAGCAATGGTCGCCGCTTGCGAAGCTCAGGATTTAGCCTACCCCCGCCTGTTGTGCGAACCGGGCCGATCGCTGATTGGTCCGGCCTGTGTGACCGCCTACACCGTGGGCAGCCAGAAGCACGTGCCTGGGATGCGCACCTACGTGACTGTCGATGGCGGGATGTCCGATAACCCGCGCCCCATTACCTACCAATCCCTCTACCGGGCAGTGGCGGCGGAGCAGATGTCTGCCCCCCTGAGTACCGTGGTCACCTTAGCTGGGAAACACTGTGAATCGGGTGATGTGTTGATCCAGCAGGCCCAATTACCACCGGTGCGATCGGGGGAAGTGGTCGTGGTCCCGGCAACGGGTGCCTACAATTACAGTATGGCCTCCAACTATAATCGGCTCCCCCGCCCCGCAGCGGTGCTCGTCGCCGACGGCGAAGCGAACCTCATCCTGCGCCGCGAAACCTACGAGGATCTAGTCCGGCAAGACTGTTTACCCGTCCGCACCGCATTTGCCCAAGCGGATGATATCCCCCTGTCATGGGCGCATGACCAATAACCGGTAAAATAACAAACCGGGATAGCGAGCCGGAATGGTAGACCGGGATAGCGAATCGGGATCGCAGATGGGGATCGCGTAGGGCGTTGGGTCGAAGGGCCGCACGATCGCGGGGCAAGGCCAAAGGCGCATCGCCCCTCCTGGGGGTAGGCAAGGTGGATTAGGAGACTGATGGGAGATTCCTGGATGCAATGGCTGACAAATTTCAGCTGGGCTGGCCCCATCCTGACACTCCTGGAAGTCCTGCGCCCTCTGATCGATGTTGCCTGCGTATTTGTCATTATCTACCTGGCCCTGGTCATTATTGGGGAGCGGCGCACCCTCTGGATTGTGCGCGGGTTTATTGTCCTGGTTTTGGCAGCGGTCCTGAGCGATTGGCTGCGGCTGCGGCTATTGAGCTTTGTCCTGGAAAATCTGGTGATTGGGTCCGCGGTGGCGATGGCGGTGATCCTCCAGTCCGAGTTCCGTCGGTTGCTGGAACAATTGGGGCGGGGCCAAATTTGGCAACTGTTCCAACCCAGTCAGGGCACCACCCAAAGTGGCGATACGGTGATCGATGAGATTGTCGATGCGGTGAAGGAGTTGTCGCAAAACCGGACAGGCGCCTTGATAATTCTGGAAACGGGCAATCCGATCGACGATCGCGACTTTTCCGTCCCTGGGGTCAAGCTCAATGCCGAAGTCTCGAAGGAGCTACTGCAAACCCTGTTTCAAACTTCGACCCTTTTGCACGATGGAGCCGTCCTGATTCGGGGCACACGAGTAGTGGCAGCGGCGGTGATTCTGCCCATTTCCGAGCAACCCACCTCCCGTCGCTTGGGTACTCGGCATCGGGCTGCTTTGGGGATTACCGAGCGGGTCGAAAATTGCGTCTGCATTGTGGTATCTGAAGAAACGGGGTCAATTTCCCTAGCAGAAAAAGGGAGCATGAACCGTCCCCTCACCAGCAGTAAGCTAAAGGAGCTACTAGAAGAACGGTTTTCCCAATCAATGGAGCGGGAACCCGTGGCTCCTAACCTCCGGGATCTGGTCCGCCATTTAAGCTTTAAAGGGTTCAATGTGTTTGCTCGCCTATTTCGTCGATCACCGTCCACCTTACGGGAGAGAAAATGACCGTTCAGCCCTTGCCCCGACGCGATCTGCCTGCGGACCTGGACCGCGATCGCCTACCGCAGCATGTTGCCGTTGTCATGGATGGGAATGGCCGCTGGGCGAAGAACCGGGGGTTACCGCGCACGATGGGTCATCGGCAAGGAGTGAGTGCCCTCAAGGAGATTTTGCGCTGTTGCGATGACTGGGGGATTGGGGCGTTAACCGCCTATGCCTTTTCCACCGAAAATTGGCGACGGCCCCACGGGGAGGTGGATTTCCTCATGGCCCTGTTCGAGCGGGTCCTCTGGCAGGAGTTGCAAGAGATGATGCGGGAGAATGTGCGCATCTGGTTTGCCGGGGATGTGGCGGGTTTACCCCAGTCGCTCCAACGGGCGATCGCCCAGTCCGTCGAGGCGACCCAGGATAACCAGGGGATTCACTTTACCGTGGCGATCAACTACGGGGGGCGTCAGGAAATTGTCCAAGCCTGCCGCACGATCGCGACCCAAGTGCAGAACGGTGTTCTGGCTCCTGACCAAATTGACGAAATCCTATTTTCCCGATACCTCTACACTACCAATGTCTGTGATCCCGATTTATTGATTCGCACCAGTGGCGAAATGCGCATTAGTAATTTTCTGCTCTGGCAAACCGCCTATGCCGAGATTTATATCACCGATACCCTTTGGCCCGACTTCGATCGCGCAGCTTTCCATCAAGCCTTACTAGCCTATCAGAAACGCGATCGCCGGTTTGGTGGCGTTAAGTCCTAGCGATCTAGAAATCAAAATAGATATAGGGAAGGGTGCCTTCGGGGCCGAGTTGCCAGACAGCATAGAGACAGATCGGGACGAGAAAGAGCTTAATCGGCCAGTTCAGTTGCAGCTTAAAGATCTGACGGCTTTGGTACAGTAGCCCCATGATGACCAGGATGGCCAGGAGCAGCAGGGCGATCGCGGGGCGACTCAGTTGCAGAGTTTCGACATAGATTTTTTGGACAAATTGGGCATCAGCGGCTTGTCCCCACAGGTGGCTGATCACCCAGAGTGAATCCTTGAGATTCGGCAAACGGAAGAAGATCCAGGTTAGAAAGACCATCAATTGGGTCACAAACCAGGCGATCGCCATCCCAGGTAAACTGAGCCATAGGGTACTTAACCAAGCACGACGACGGCTTTGACTATCCGTGAGGCGATGGACTACCAAGGCTAACCCATGCAGGGCACCCCACACAATAAACCCCCAGTTCGCTCCGTGCCAAATGCCAGCAATGAGCATCACAACCATTAAATTCAAACACGTCCGCCAGAGGCCCCGTCGCGATCCCCCCAGGGGAAAGTACAGATAGTTACGAAGCCAGTCCCCTAAGGTCATGTGCCAGCGTCGCCAGAAGTCGGCAATGCTGGTGGTGCAGTAGGGAAAATCGAAATTTTGCGGTAGGTTTAGCCCTAACAACAGGGCACTGCCCAGGGCAACATCCACATAGCCGCTGAAGTCGAGATAGAGTTGCAACCCATAGGCAGCCGTCGCTAGCCACAGGTCCCCACTCCCGGCCCGCAGCAGGTTACCTGTGTCGGGATTAAAGACCAAATCCACGTAGCGCCCCAGGTTGTCGGCCACCAGCCCTTTCTTGAGGGCACCACAGGCGATCAGCCACAGCCCTTCGGCGACGCGATCGGGGGTTGGGGGCGTGAGGGATTTGAACTGGATGGCGAGGGGGTGGTAGCGGGTGATCGGGCCGGAAATCAGCTTGGGGAAGAAAAACTTATAGGCCGCAAATTTCAAAAATTGGGGGGTCGCTGGCGCACCCCGATAGATATCGATCAAATAGGCAATGCACTCGAAGCAAAAGAAACTGAGTCCTAGGGGAGGAATGATCGTGGCGGCAATCACATCCGCCGTCGTCAACACCACACTCGACCCCAGCAGCGTCCCGATCGTGCGCAGGAAAAAGGGCGCGTACTTAAAACTCAGCAGCAGCGCCACGTTAAACACAATGCCAGAGGCCAAAATCCAGGTCCGGCGATAGTTCCACTCCTCCTGGGCAAATTGCCATTCCGCCTCCGAAAGCTGAGGATCACCGTGGAGGCCCACCGCCGATCGTTGACTGAGCGATCGGCCCAGCCAGAAGTTGACCACAGCACTGGTCATCAAGAGGAAAATCGAAAAAATCGGCAACAGTAGGCTATAGACCGGGCTGGGACCCCCAGGGGTGGGCAGGGCGGCGTAGAAGAGCAGGCTGGTAATCACCAAAGCCCAGAGGCGTTGGGTTTGGGTCTGAGCGGACCAGTAGATCCCCAATACGCACAGGAGGAAAACGCCATAGATCAGGGAGAGGAAGGTCATAGCCAACGACAGCGCATACTGTTAGAAACGAATTAGATACGAAAAAGTAGCAAACTCCAGCGGTCCTTGACCCCAAACTGTAACAATAACTGGCGCTCATGTCCCTAGTCATTGCTGGCGAACGCAGCGGTGTTGGTAAAACCACGATCACCTTGGCCCTGCTGGCCGCCCTGCGGCAGCGAGGTTTGCTCGTGCAATCGTTCAAAGTTGGCCCCGACTACATTGATCCCATGTTCCACCAAGCCGCAACGGGCCGACCGTGCCGCAACCTCGATCCCGTCTTGACCTCCCCCGCCTATGTCCAGTATTGTTTCCACACCCACGCGCCAACCGCCGAATTTGCCCTGATCGAAGGGGTGATGGGTCTCTTCGATGGCGTTGAACCCCCAGATCCCCTGCACAATTCTCAATCCTCAATTCTCAATCCTCAATCCTCAATTCCCTCTGCCTTCGCCAGCACGGCCCATGTTGCCCAACTTTTAAGTTTGCCGGTCCTCCTGGTGCTCGACTGCCGTCACCTTTCGGGGTCGATCGCGGCCATTGTTCACGGTTATCAACACTTTGATCCCCAGGTCCGGATTGCCGGGGTGGTTTTGAATCGGGTGGGCAGCGATCGCCATTTACAACTCCTCACCCAAGCCTTGGAACGCCTGCAAGCCGAACACGCTAACGCCCCGCCGGTTCTAGGTGTGATCCGCCGACAAGCCGAGTTGACCCTGCCCGATCGCCACCTGGGTCTGGTTCCCACCGCTGAACTCGATGACTTGCCCCAATTCCTCGATCGCCTTGCCGATTTAGCTGAGCAATGTTTTGACTGGGATACCCTCCTCCCCCTCGCCAAAGTTGAGTCCTGTCTAAGCACACCGCCAGCCCCCACCCCTGAAAAACATGAAACTGATCGGCTTAACCCGCCTCTCCCGCCTCCTGCCTCCCTGCCCGTCCCCACCACCCGCTCCGTGCCGATCGCCGTCGCCTACGATCGGGCCTTTAGTTTCTACTACGCTGACAATTGGGACTTGCTGCGGCAACTGGGAGCCGATCTGCGGTTCTGGAGTCCGTTGGAAGACACGGCGTTACCGGCTAATATCCAGGGCCTCTATTTCGGTGGTGGGTTTCCGGAAATGTTTGCACCGGATCTGGCGGCGAATCGGGCGGTCCGACAGGCGGTGCGGGCGGCGATCGTAGCGGGGATGCCCACCTATGCCGAATGTGGCGGGCTGATGTACCTGGCGGAACAGTTGATCGACTTTGACCAACAGGCGTGGGCGATGGTGGGGGTATTGCCCTTTACGGTGGCAATGGGCGATCGCCTCGTGTTGGGCTATCGACGGGCGCAGGTGGTCCAGGATACCCCCCTCCTGGCAGCGGGAACGGCGATCTGGGGCCATGAATTTCATCGTTCCGCGATCGTTGCCCACCCGGAAAAACCGGGGAATGCGGCAACCGATCCTGAGACGCGATCGCGTAGCGTCTCCGCAGGAGAATCGGATCACCTATCCCCCCTCTGGCAACTCCAGGCACTGAGTCCCGAAGCGCCTAGCCAATGGGAAGGCTGGCATAGCTATAACCTGTATGCCACCTACCTGCATGTCCACTGGGGTGCCCACCCCCACCTGGCCCAACAATGGGTCAACCTATGCGCATCCGTTACGGGATTGTGAGGGGAACCGTTGGCGGGGGAAAGTCTCGTCAAACCTAGGTGATTCAGTTACCCTGGAAGCGAACGGTCTACGCACCTGGGACAGCAGGGTCCTGGGTTAGCGATCGGCCCAGTCCCCACGGGCCAGAGTCCTGTTCTGGATGCTGTCCATCACGCGCACGATGACGCTGCCTAGCTATGACGTTACCTTCCCCCCATGCCCGGTTTGCCCTGAATCCCCCATCTTTCCTGTTTATCCTGACGATCGCCCTAGGACTGGGGGGTATCCTGGCGGCGATCCCCACCCCAGCCCAGGAACGGCATGGGTGCTTTTGGACCAATCCCCGTACCGGGCGATCGGAACCCCTTGGGGGTGTCTGTTCCCCCCCCAGCCCGACCCTTAACAGCAGCGCCCCTACGGGTCCCGCCCCTCTGACTAGCCAGATCCGCCGCCTGCTGGATACCCGCCAATGTCACAACTGCTACCTGCGCCAGATGAACCTGAGTAAGCTGGATCTCAGTGGCACAGATCTGCTGGGGTCCGACCTCAGTGGTGCGAATTTAAGCGAAACCAACCTCACCTTTGCTAACCTGCGGGATGGCAAACTGACCACCAGTGTCCTGCGGGGGGCCAACCTAAGCAGTGCCGACCTGCGCCGGGTGGATCTCAGCCATGCCGATTTAAGTGGGGCCAACCTGAGTGGGGCCAACCTGAGCGGAGCCAACCTGAGCAACACCCAACTGAACGGGGTGAATTGGTGTAATACGATCCTGCCCAGTGGCTTTATGGTGCGTCAAACCTGTCCCACCGGGCGTTAGTGCGTGAGTGGGCTGTTATGCCTAAGATGATTGCTCTCGACTAGCGCAGCCCAAATGGATAGCCCCGGTCACCCTGAGCCTGTCGTTCGCGTAGCGTCTCCGCAGGAGAAAGGAGCTTAGCGTCTATCGGCAACCCTTAAGTTTACGGCTGACAGCGCACTAGGCGCGATAATCGCCCCCGGTCTTCCGGTTATATTCCTCCCGAATGCGGGCTTCGGCTTCTCCGTAGAGGAACGAGGTCAACGCAAAACGATCGCCCTGCTCGATATCCGTCACCTCGTGCAGAATTGAACAGGAGAAAATCACCGCACAGCCCGTTTCCGGACGATACAGATGGGGCGCATACTCCGGAAACCGCAGATAGCCGCCCTCGTACTCCTCGGTATTCAAATTAATCGACATCGCCCACCGCCGATGGGCCGTTGCATCGGTTGTATTATCCCGATGAGGTCGGAAATAGCCCCCCCGTTCAGCCTCGTAACAGATAATCCGAAAATCCTCAAATCGCGTCACTTCATACTGAAAAGCCTTAGCAATCTCGGGACAAACACGGGCCGAGATGATAGCTTTCAGTTGGGCGATTAGATTCTGATTAGAAATAAAATGATCCCGACGAATCTTACGATCGTAATTGTAAACACCCACCGTCTTGCCATCCCGCTGGACCATTGAACCCGAATCCACGTTTCCTTCCGTTTGCCAAACGTGCATGAGATACCGGCAGAAGTCACGATCGAACACATCGGGAATCACCAACACCGGAGCCTGCATGGGGATATAGCGAGCCGGTTCCACATTAATATGGGTTGCGATATCGGCCAGAACTTCGGTTGCAAACTGCTCCGGCACGATCGCCTCATAGGTTTTCAGGACCCGATAACTGGGCCGAAATAACACAGCCTTGCGGGCAATGCCGTTGGAGCCAATCCCAAAATAGTGCATCATCTTGCCATCTTCCAAAGACAACAAGCGAAACGGAAGATCGTATTCTTGGGCCAACTGGGCATTCTCGGCGATCGCGTGGCTGTTGATGATCACAACATTGATATTGCGGGTTAAAAATTCGGCGTGGTGCTCCCGCAGGTTTTGCAGAATCGCCAGGGTTTGGGGGTGATCGTGGCGATCATACAGGAAGAACACCAGGGGCCGACCCACCAAGTCAGCCGTTTTCACCATTTCGTCCGCCTGCGATTGTAGGCCAAAGATTGGCCCCTTATCGCCAACACGAAAATTGAACCTCGGACGAACCGCAGTGGCCTGCATGTCAAACCTCCTCTAAACAGCACGACGTAAGTGTTACATAAGGGTTATCTCCAGTGCGCGGGATGCGCGTCTCTGAAAGGAAACACACCAGTCAGTCTGAATTCCTGTCACCAAGCCGATGAAAAGCCCCCGATTGTGAGTGGGAATGCCCCGTGTCGCTTGCTGAAATCTTAGGGAATTCGAGGGGAAACGGTACCCAAACGGGTGCTGGACGCTTCCTAAACTTTCCTATGATACCGGAAACCCTGATCGGGCTGGCCAATCAATCAACCTCGCCAAGCTTGGCCCACCGACGATCGCCCTCACGCCTGCTTCCCATTACGCCATCACACGGCCATCACACGGCCATCACACGGCCATCACACTGTAGATAGTCTGCGTTGCTACTTGGGACCACAAGGTTGTAGACAGTTGACTCACCGCCAGTGTTTGCCGATGGATCTGCACCCCTAGGCTTGTCATGGGGTCGGCTCCGGTGGCCAGCATAAACTCTAGCTTCTGTACTTGGGGCCAAGTGACCAACTGGCTTAACACCGCCGCGATCGCCTGCCCATAGGGATGATCGGGTTGCTGATACCAATCGAGGGGGGCGACGTTCTCCTGATCAAGGCCCAAATGCACAATTAAGGGAGGGGCTGGATTGGCCCGTCCGGGATCAAACAGCGCGATCGCCAGCGATCGGGTTTCCTCTTGCAACAGTAAATCGTAGGGTTGGAGCAAATACCGCAGTTTTTCCAGCCGTTCATAGCGCACCTTCAGGGGGAGGGGTTCATCCCGCCAGTGAACCGCCAGCAGCAGCAGATGGGTTTGCAGGAGGAGATGGCCCAGTTTTTTCGCCTTGGTCGTCAGATAGCCAACGTTATAGGAGGTGGCTTCAATGATCAGGGGCACGCGATCGACCACCTCTAGGCCATAGCCCTTGAGGCCAGCTATTTTGCGCGGATTGTTGGTAATCAGCCGAATTTGTTTCACCCCCAGATCATTGAGAATCTGGGCACCCACCCCGTAATTGCGCAGGTCCGCCGGGAACCCTAGGCGTTCATTTGCCTCTACGGTATCTAACCCTGAATCCTGAAGCGCATAGGCTTTCAGCTTATTGATCAGCCCAATCCCCCGCCCTTCCTGGCGCAGGTAGACGACCACCCCTTGCCCCGCACTGTCGATCATCTTGAGGGCCGCTTGGAGTTGCATCTGGCAATCACACCGCAGGGACCCCAGGGCATCGCCAGTCAAGCATTCCGAGTGCATCCGCACTAGGACTAGGCGATCGGCAAAGGTGGCCGGGTCCCCCTTTACCAGCGCCACGTGTTCCCCCTGGTTGAGGGTATCCCGATAGGCATAGATCCGAAAGTTCCCAAACTGGGTGGGCAGTGCCGCCACGGTTTCCCGGCAGATAAAACGCTCATGTTGCAGCCGGTAGCTAATCAGATCGGCAATGCTAATCAGCCGCAGATGGTGGGTCTTGGCATACTCGATCAACTGGGGCAAACGGGCCATCGAACCATCGGGATTTTGGATTTCGCAGATCACCCCCGCTGGATATAACCCGGCCAACCGGGCCAGGTCCACCGCCGCTTCCGTATGTCCTGCCCGCTTGAGGACACCACCCTCACGACTGCGCAACGGGAAAATATGTCCCGGACGCCGCAGATCATGGGGGCGGGTCATCGGGTTGAGGGCCACTTGGATCGTGCGGGCGCGATCGTCGGCAGAGATCCCCGTCGAAACCCCCAGGTGAGGGGCGGCATCGATACTGACCGTAAACGCGGTTTGATTGCTGTCGGTATTGTTGGTGACCATTAGGGGAATATCTAGCTCATCCAGCCGTTCCCCCGTCATCGCCAGACAGATCAGTCCCCGCGCCTCCACGGCCATAAAGTTGATCATATCCGGGGTGGCAAACTGGGCAGCCCCGATCAGATCCCCCTCATTCTCGCGGCTTTCATCATCCACAACAACAATCAGCTTACCCGCCTTCAGATCTTGAAGGGCTAGATCAATGGCATCAAATTCCGGTGCAATGGGGGGAGGGTGTGGGGTCACAGAGGCCGTCTCGTTCAAGCAGGAAGGGATACAGGATACTGATGCGCAACCATCTGCGCTCTCCCTAAATTTTAGCGATATTAGCGATATCGGCAGCCCGCGATAGACACCAGCGATCGCATCCAACCCCCAAATCCAGCAATGAATCCAACGTCGATCGGGCCAACCCTGGCCCTCGGACAATGGCTCTGCTACATTACTGGCAACAATTCTGTCATATCAGGGGCCATGCCGATCGCGAGCTAGACCGTTGCTAGACCGTTAAGCTAGTACGATCCTGGCCCCAAGAATCCAGTACCGTAGGGGCTGGCGCGATCCCCACCCTTTCGGCTGGGGAGTGTGTCACAATAGCGTCATTTGCGAAGGTCAATGGTCATGGGCGACTCAGGACGTGTGCCAGTGGGGATTGTCGGAGCTTCCGGTTACGGGGGTGTCCAGTTGATGCGGCTACTCCTGGCCCATCCCCAGGTTGAGGTGGTGTATTTGGGCGGCGAAGGCAGCGCCGGTAAGGCGTTTTCTGATCTCTATCCCCACTTCAGCCAATCGACGGATTTGGTGATTGAACCCGTTGATGCGGACACGATCGCCCAACGCTGTCAGGTGGTCTTTCTGTCCTTACCCAATGGGATTGCCTATCAGCTAACCCCAACGTTGCTGGCCAAGGGCTGTAAGGTTTTGGATCTGTCGGCGGATTATCGGTTTAGTAACCTCGACACCTACCGCGCCTGGTATGGGGGCGATCGCGACGATGCGGCGGTGGCGGAAACGGCGGTCTATGGTCTGCCGGAACTCTACCGCGATCGTATTCGGGGGGCGAACCTCATCGGCTGTCCGGGCTGCTATCCCACGGCAAGCCTGCTGGCCTTGGCTCCGTTACTCAAGCAAGGCTTAGTGGTGCCGGAGAGCGTGATTATTGATGCCAAGTCAGGAACTTCGGGCGGCGGACGACAGGCGAAAACCCATTTACTCCTCGCGGAAGCCGATAATTCGGTGGCGGCCTATGGGGTTACCCGTCATCGGCATACGCCGGAAATTGAACAAATTTGCCGTGACTTAACCGGCAGTGAAATGACGGTCCAGTTCACGCCCCACCTGATGCCAATGGTGCGCGGGATTTTGGCCACGGTCTATGCCTCCCTGCGTGATCCAGGGCTGGTGCGGGAGGATCTGCTCACGATTTACCGCGCCGTGTATCGCACCTCTCCCTGGGTGACGGTGTTACCGGGGGGCACCTATCCGCAAACCAAATGGGCCTGTGGCAGCAACCTCTGCTATATCGGCATTGAGGCTGACCCCCGCACCGATCGCGTGATTATTATGTCGGCGATCGATAACTTGATTAAGGGCCAAGCAGGCCAAGCGGTGCAATGCTTTAACCTGATGATGGACTGGGAAGAGACGCTGGGATTGCCCCAGTTAGGCTTTTACCCGTAGACGAGAATTTCAACGGAGGACAGGCGGATGCAAGCGATCGTGATTCACCGCTACGGTCCCCCCACGGTGTTGACAATGGCTGAGGTCGATCGGCCCCAGCCGCAACCGGATCAGGTCTTGGTCCAGGTGCACGCCAGTAGTGTTAACCCGGTCGATTGGAAGGTGCGGGCCGGGGCGATGAAGCTCCTAACCGGGCGCAAGTTTCCCCTGCGATTGGGCTGCGATTTTGCGGGCATCATTACCGCCGTGGGTCGCCAGGTCACTCAATACCAACCGGGGGATGCGGTCTATGGCCAAACGGGGATCTGGCAACGGGGGGCCTATGCCGAATGGCTTGCCATTACCCCCCGCTTGATTGCGCCCAAACCTCAAACGATGACGATGCTCGAAGCGACGACGGTGCCGTTGGTCGGCCAAACAGCCCTGCAAGCGCTCCGCGATCACGGACAGCTCCAGGCTGGTCAAACGGTGCTGATTAATGGGGCAGCGGGTGGGGTCGGGAGTTTTGCGGTGCAGATTGCCAAGGCAATGGGGGCAACGGTAACAGGGGTATGCAGTGGGCCGCATGGGGCACTGGTGGCTGATTTAGGCGCCGATCGCGTCCTGGACTACACCCAAACCGATTTCTCCCAACACCCCGTTCGCTACGATCTCCTGTTTGACACGGTGGGTAAGCTGCCCTTTCACCGGAGTCGCCATTTGCTCAAACCCCAGGGGATTTATGTCGTGCCCCTACCGGGCATCCCGGAGCCAGGACCATTGCTGACCAGCCTTCTCTCTGGCTGGTTACCTGGCCCCCGCTCGATCCTGATGGCGGAGCAACCCAATGGCCAGGATTTGCGACAATTGACGGCTTGGATTGAATCGGGTCAGGTGCGCACCGTGATCGATCGCACCTATCCCCTCACGGATTTGGCAGCAGCCCATACCTACAGTGAACAGGGCCATACCTGCGGCAAAATTGCGATCGCGGTGCTCTCAAGTAAAAGTAATGGATAGCGTATCCGTCAGGGGATTGCCTTGTTGGTTGGCGAAGTGGCGATCAGATAAACCCGTGTTAATACTTTCAGTGGTCGTAGGCAAGGTGGTTGGCGACTCACCCAGCATTTGCCAACTATTAAAAGTGCCGCCCTGGCCAAAGGTACTGCGATCGATGCTGATGGTTGCCTGATCGCCCGCCGAGGGGGAATTAACGGGAAACGTCAGGTCGAAAGCCTGGGGACCTACGAAAAAATTACTTTGGGAAAGCGTACCAATCTTAAAGTCCGTATCGATGCCTAACCAGCCCGTCTCATCCGAATCAAAAATATCCCAGGTGCCCCCGTTGAAATCATCCTCGAAGCCAAAACGACTGGGGTGGGTGGGCGGTTGAATTTGGGCCGCTTCGGGATTGGTGATGATGTCGGCGGACGATCGCGGTTCCCCATAGGTATATTCGACGATCACCGAGCCAACCAGATCCCCGAAAATAACCCGTGTATTGCTATGTCCCCCGGCCACAAAGTCGAGTTGCATCGTACCGGGGGACGAATGCGGGGCGACCTCGGAGAAAAAAGTACGCTGGCTAAACCCTAAGCCACTAAAGTCGGCTGGATCAAGGCTGAGATAAACAATCTCTGCAAAACCCATATTGTTGTAGGAAAACGAGGCGAAGAATTTCCCCGCCGCTTCCGTGATTGTAAAGTCCTCTAAATTGGCAATCCAGCCGGTTCCATAGGTTTCGACGGTGGACCAATTGGCTTGGCTGGGATCAAAGGGGGGATCGACCGCGAAGTTAGGATCGAGAGACGGATACCCCGCTGCGGCAGATGTGGCGGAGAGCCTACCCGTTAAGTCCAACGGTGGTGGCGGTGGTGGCGGTGGCGGTGGCGGTGGCGGCGGCGATGATCCCCCCCTAGGTGGATTCAGCGGAATGTTAGGTGCCGGATCAGGCAAAGAGTCGGGCGCGAAAAGGAGGAATGGCGTGATGTCTTCTGGCAGCGCTTCATGGATTTCCAGGGGAATATCGTCGGCGATCGCGGTCGTTAGGGGGGTCTCAGGACTTAAGACAACGCTGGCATCAACAATTACGCCGAGTAGCATTGCGATCGTTTCCCCCGTTTGGGAATCAATGATCAGGGTGTTCCCCGCATTTTCATCTCGGCCAGGGCGAAATTCAAAGCGCGATGGATCTAGCCCATCTTTGAAGATCAACCGATCTTCATCGGGATTAAAATCGGTGATGATCGTAATCCCTTCATTATTGATCTGAAGGACAAAGCGATCGGCTCCGGCCCCCCCTGTCAGCGTATCGGCTCCCACGCCACCATCCAGGGTATCATCGCCCTCTCCCCCGTCGAGCAGATCGAGGCCCCAACTTCCCAGCAGCCAGTCGTTCCCCCCTAGTCCCAACAGGGTGTCATCCCCTCGACTACCAATAATCAGGTCATCACCAGGGTTTCCCTCAACGAGCGGTGTTTCCAGACTGGCCAGCAAGGTTGCCATTGCGTCTCCTTCAGTGAACTTGCGCTGCGTTACCTAACCCAGCGATCCAGACAAGGGTTAGCTATCCGGATGTTGCGGTGATCGGACAGGTGACATTAGCAACCATACCGGGATCAGCACTCATTCAGTGTAGGGGGAATCCAGAGTCACAAGCAAGTACCCGTTACCCTTCATTTAGTGGTCTTTCGCCCGTCATTAATCCCGTCATTAAATCCCGTCATTAAATATAGTGATCGCCACCGTCATTTCCAGGCACCCATTCTGAATGTCTCAAGTCATTCCGAATCTTTTAAGGATCGTAGCGATCGCTACAGGAAAGAGCCAGATTGAACCACTTGCGGGCGATCGGTGCTGGTACCGTTGGGTGATGGGACTGACCCACCTAAATAGCAGGGGCCATTTTGGGGTATAAGCGGTATAACTAGCGCAATCACCCGCGCAACCCTGCCTCGCGCTTGCGTATTTCTGGAGACGATCGCATGGTCCGATTTCATATCCAGCCCGACAGCGACATCCCGGCCTCTACCCAACTCTATAACCAGATCCGCTTTGCGATCGCCTCGCGTCAGTTTCCCCCTGGGCACCGCCTCCCCAGTACGCGGCAACTGGCCATGCAGACGGGGTTGCACCGCAATACGATCAGTCGCGTGTATCGCCAACTGGAAGAAGATGGGGTGGTGGAGTCCCAGGCCGGGTCTGGCATCTACGTGCGGGCGCAGGGGGATGAGGGGGGTGCCCGATACGCCTCTGGCGTCGCGAAGCTATCGGCCCAAACGGTCTTATCGGAGCGCTATCCCGATGCCCATGCCCTGGTAAAACAAACCCTGGATAAGTTGCTTAATCAGGGCTGTTCCCTGATCGAGGCACGGGAGTTATTCCTCACCGAGGTGGACTGGCGCTTACGCTGTAGTGCGCGGGTGTTGGTGACGGCCCCGGCCTACGACATTGGGGCGGGTGAATTGATTACCCAGGAGTTGGAGCAAGCATTGCAAATTCCGGTGC
>Ga0209207_1000103_pt1 | contig 68542 bp, 60 predicted proteins | sample SaghotsprinmetaG_FD_184140 | JGI IMG/M metagenome (GOLD analysis project Ga0209207, IMG submission 184140) | Hot spring microbial communities from South Africa to study Microbial Dark Matter (Phase II) - Sagole hot spring metaG (SPAdes) (version 3) | ecosystem: Environmental > Aquatic > Thermal... | reverse complement strand
TGACCATTCTGGTGCCGAATTACAAGACACCGGAAATCACCAAGATCTGCCTTCGCCTGTTGCGCAAGTACACCGACTTCTCGCAGGTCCGGGTCATCGCGATCGACAACGATTCCCGGGATGCTTCGCTCGACTACCTGCGCGGCCTCCCGTGGATCGACCTGATCGAACGTCCGGCCGAAGCCGGCGACACACCGGCACTGTCGCATGCACGGGCGCTCGACCTGGCGCTGGCGCGTGTGACCACCCCCTACGTCCTGTCGATCCATACCGATACCTTTGTCCGTCGAGCCGACTGGTTGGACATCCTGCTCGCACCTTTCGCCGCAGATCCGAGGGTGGCTGGGGTCGGTTCCTGGAAGCTGGAAACCAAGACGCCGCTGCAACGCTTCGGGCGCCGCGTCGAGCAGGCCTGGAAGACGGCGCTGTTCCGCCTGACTGGCCGGCGTACCTTCCGCGCCGAGCGTTTCGACGACAGTCTGCATTACCTGCGCAGCCACTGCGCGATGTATCGCACCGACGTCATCCGCGAACTGAACACCGGTTTCGCCGACGGCGACGAAGTGGCCGGCAGCGTCATGCACCGCAAGATGGTGGCGGCCGGCTATCGCATGTGCTTCCTGGAGTCCGTTGACCTGGGGCAGTACGTCGATCACGTCAACCACGCGACCATGGTGCTCAATCCCGAACTGGGCAGCAGCGCCTCGAACATCCGCAACGGCAAGAAGCGGGTCAGCGACAAGCTGCGCGGCATCGACGCCGATGCGCTGCTCGCCGACGACAGCCTTGACCGCTGACCGCCGATGCTGATCGAAGCCGCAGCCCTGCGTGCTGCCGGGCGGCAACCGTCGGCGCCTTTCGAAATTACCCTGGCCGACGGCCGCGTCCTCGCCGTCAGCCGCTTGCTACGCGTCCTGCCGGGCAAGCGGGTGGTCGGCGAAGCCAGCCTGGACGGCCAGCGGGTGCTGGCCAAGTTGTTCGTCGCCAGCGCCAGCGAGCGCCACTGGTCGCGCGAACGTGGCGGGATCGAGGCCTTGCAGGCGGCCGGCGTGGCCACGCCAGAGTTGTGCTGGGCCGGCGCCCTGGCAGGTGGCGGGTACGCCTTGCTGACCGAGTTCATCGAAGCGGCGCAGAGTCTGGCCGATGCCTGCGATGGCGCTGATGAAACCAGCCGCCTGCGGATGGTCATGCCGCTTCTGGCGAAGATGCACGCCGCCGGACTGGCGCAGGAGGACCTGCACTTGGGGAATTTTCTCTGCGCCGCCGGCCGCTGTTACGTGATTGACGGCGATGCCGTGCGCGTGTCGGCCAAGCCGCTGACAGCAGTTGAAGTGAGCGCCAACCTGGCAATCCTGTTTGCCCAGTTGCCGCCGCGTCAGGATGCGCAGATTCCGGATGTTCTGACGACCTACGCCGCGACGCCGGGGGCGCAGGTGCCCGAAACCGGCCCGTTGCTGGCCGAAGTGCAGGCGGTGCGGGCGCGCCGTCTGCGGCATTTCCTGGCCAAAACCGGACGGGAGTGCACCCAGTTCGCCGTTACCCGCAGCCTGCGGCGCTTTGTCGCCGTGTCGCGCGACGATCATGCGTTGTTGCGGGCGCTGATCGACAACCCGGACGCAGTGCTGGCCGAGGGGCAACGGCTGAAGAGCGGCGGCACGTGCACGGTAGCCGGTGTGCAATTGGGCGCCAGCCGGGTGGTGGTCAAGCGTTACAACCTCAAGCACTGGCGGCACGCGCTCTCGCGCGCCTGGCGGCCGAGCCGGGCCTGGCATTCGTGGCGCGAGGGGCACCGTCTGGCGTTTTACGGCATCGCCACGCCGCGGCCGCTCGCGGTGATCGAGGAGCGCCTCGGTCCGCTGCGCGGGCGGGCGTTCCTGGTCAACGAATACTGTCCCGGCGCCAGCCTGTTCGACGTCCTCGACGCCGGGCAAGTGCCCGAGCCGGCAATGGCGGCGGCGCTGCTGGAACTGTTCGGCCAGTTGCATGCACTGCGTATTACCCACGGCGATCTGAAGGCCAGCAACTTGCTGTGGGATGCCGGCCGGGTGGTGTTGATTGATCTCGACGCCATGCACCAGCACACCTCGCCGACGGGGTTTGCCCGCGCCTGGCAGCGCGACCGGTCGCGTTTCCTGCGCAACTGGCCGGCTGGTTCGCCGTTGCGCGAGTGGCTGGACCGGTCGCTGCCCGGTGCTCAGTCGGCGGCCTGAGCGCCTTCGCTGAATTGCATCGCGTGCAGGCGGGCGTAATGCCCGTTGAGGGCGAGTAGTTCGGCGTGCGTCCCGCGTTCGACGATGCGCCCCTGGTCCATGACCAGGATCAGGTCGGCGCGCTCGATGGTCGACAGGCGGTGGGCGATCACCAGCGTGGTCCGGTTGGCCGTGGCCCGCTCCAGCGCCGCCTGGATGTGGCGTTCCGACTCGGTGTCCAGTGCCGAAGTGGCTTCGTCGAGGATCAGTAGCGGCGCGTTCTTGAGGATCGCCCGGGCGATGGCGATGCGCTGGCGCTGCCCGCCCGAGAGCAGCACGCCGTTCTCGCCGACCAGGGTGTCGTAGGTCTGCGGCAGGCGTTCGATGAACTCCGCCGCGTAGGCGGCTTCGGCGGCGGCGACGATGTGCTCGCGCGGGCTGCCGGCGAGGTCGCCATAGGCGATGTTGTTGGCGATGCTGTCGTTGAACAGCGAAACCTGCTGGCTGACCAGCGCCAGGTGGCGACGCAGGTTGCGCAGCGTGTAATCCTCGACATCAACACCGTCGAGCAGGATGCTGCCCTCGGTGTGCCGGTAGAAGCGCGGGATCAGGTTGGCCAGGGTCGATTTGCCGCTGCCCGAGCGACCGACCAGGGCGACCATCTGCCCGGGTTCGGCGGTGAAGGAAATATCCTGCAGCACCGGTTGCTCGCTGCCGGGATAGGTGAAATTCAGGTCGCGGATTTCCAGTCGCCCGGCAATTCGCTCGCGTTCGACACTGCCGCGGTTTTCCTCCGGCGCCTCATCGAGTTGGGCAAAGATGCTCTCGGCGCCGGCCAGGCCCTTCTGTACCGTCGAGCTGACTTCGGACAACTGGCGGATCGGCTTGGGCAGCATGCCGGCGGCGGTGATGTAGGCGACCAGGTCGCCGGCGGTGGCGTCGCCACGCATGTACAGCACCAGGAAGAGCACCACGGCCATGGCCGAGAAGGAAACCAGTTGCAGGGCCGGAGTGAAGGTCGCGCCGGTCTTGACCATGCGCAACTGCTTGGCGGTGTTGTCCTCGCTGGCCCGGCGGAAGCGTGCAGTCTCGTAGGCTTCGCCGCCAAAGCTGCGCACCGCGCGGTAGCCCTGGATGGTTTCCGAGGCGATGTGCGTCAGGTCGCCCATGGTCGCCTGGATCTTCTTGCTCTGCTTGCGGAACTTGCGGCTGGCGCTACCGACCATGACACCGATGATCGGCAGGATGGCGACCATCACCACGGTCAGTTTCCAGTTCATCCACATCAGGTAGCCGAACAGGAAGACGACGGTGAGTCCCTCGCGGATGACCACCTTGATCGCATCGGTGGCGGCACCGGTGACCATGGTCACGTTGTAGGTGATGCGCGAGATCAGGTGGCCGGAATTGTTCTGGTCGAAATAGCTGTTGGGCAGTTGCAGCAGCTTGTTGAACAGTGACTGGCGCAGGTCGTTGATCAGTCCGAGCGAGACCTTGGCCAGGTAATAGTTGCCGAGAAAGGAACCGATGCTGCGCCAGACGATGATCAGCACCATCAGGATCGGCACGCCGTACATGAGTTGAACGCTGCCGAGCAGCGGGAGATGATGGTGTGTCGTCTCTGCCGGGGCGCCCAGGCCGTCGACGAAATACTTGAGCACGGCGGCCAGCATCGGCTGCGATGAGGCGAAGATCATGAAGCCGACCAGGCTGATCGCGAACAGGGCGATGAAGGGGCGCAGGTAGGTCAGGAGCCGGAGGTAGATTTTCAGCGATGAAGCTTGCTGAGCGCTGTCGTGCTGCATGGTGAGTTGTTCCGGTGCGGCGTGCTGGATGATCGAGGCGCGAGTTTACCACGCCACTTTGTGCATGCCGGTTTGGCCGCGAGACGGTAAACTCGCGGTTTTTTAACGGGTGGCACGGCATTGAAGAGTCTGACGCAACAGGAGTATCTCGCCATGTGCGAAGGCGCCGAGGTGCTTGAGGCCGATCCTCATGGCGACAAGGTGCTCAGGCTGGCCGATGGCAGCATCCTGAAACTGTTCCGGCGCAAGCGCCTGCTCAGTTCGGCGCTGCTTTACCCCTACGCCCGGCGCTTCCAGCACAACGCGCTGGCGCTGGCACGCATGGGGATTCCCGTGCCGACCGTGCTGTCGGTCATGCGCATCCCGGAAATGGCCCGCGATTGCGTGCATTACCGCCCCCTGCCTGGCGACACCATGCGCCAGGTCGTTGCCCGCGGGGTCTCGCCGGAACGCCGCCAGGAACTCCGGCGCGCGCTGACCCGGCTGATCATCCGTCTGCACGACCACGGCGTTTATTTCCGCTCCTTGCACATCGGCAACGTGATCGTCACGCCGGAGGGGCAACTCGGCCTGATCGACTTCTCCGACATGCGCATTTATCCGTGGTCGCTTGGCAAGTACCTGCGCAAGCGCAACATGCAGCGCATGTACAAGGTGGCCGGCGAGCCCGACTGGGTCGACATGGATGCGGTCATTGCCGGAGACGCCGGATGAGCCACGGCTTCGTCAGGGCCATCGCCGGCAGTCTGCTGCGTGGTCGTTTTTCCTTTTCTGGCGGGCATTTGCCGCCGGCCGGGCAGCGTGTGCCGGAGTTTTTTGCCGGGGTTGGCGTTGCCGCGGCAGCCGATCCGGCGGTCGACGACTGGATCATCGAGAAACTGCGCGACGCTGGCATCCGCAATCTGCGCATCGATTTCACCTACGGCGACGCGCAGGGGCCGACCGGCCGCCTGCTGGAGAAACTGCTGGCCGGCGATTTTCGCGTTGTCCTCCATCTGCTGCAGCCGGCCGAAGCCGCGCGGCAAATGCCCGGGACGGCCGCCGAGGACGTGTGGCGCAATTTCATCCGCGCCAGTCTCGACGCCTACGGGCAACGGGTGGCCACGGTCGAGTTGTGCTCGACGGTCAATCGCAAGCGCTGGGCGGGCTATACGCTCGATGGCTTCTTCGCCGCCTGGGCAATCGGCTGGCAGGAAGTCCGCGCCCGCGGCCTGACCCTGGCCGGGCCGAGCATCACCGATTTCGAGCCGCCATGGACGGTCGGCCTGCTGGCGGCGCTGCAAAAACGTGGGCAATTGCCGGACATCCACACCGACAACCTGTTCGCCGAGCGCAGCACCGAGCCCGAGCGCTACGATCACAAGGTCTTCGGTCCGCGTCTGGCCGGCCTGGCACGGGTTAACCTGATCAAGAAGGCGCGCCTGTTGCAGCGTCTGGGGGCCGACTACGGTGTGCCGCGGCTGTTCTCGCCGGCTGCTTTCTGGACCCTGCCGCGGATCGAGCGCATGCTGGCCGACAGCGAGGAAAAACAGGCCGATTACCTGAGCCGCTACCTGCTGCTCTGTGCCGCTTCGGGGGCGCTCGAAGGCGCCTGGTGGGGGCCGCTGATCTGCCACCGCGAAGGTCTGGTCGACGACGGCGTGGCGCAGTATCCGGCGCTGGAGCGGATCACCCATTACGCGGCGGTCACCGGCCGGCTGGCGGATTTCCGCGTGCGCCCGGCGCTGGCGGCGCTAAAGGCCTTCAACGCGCTGATTCCGGGCAGCATCTACGAAGGCCGTCTGAACGCCGGGCAAGGCCTGGAAGTGCACGCCTTCCGCACGGCCACGCAGCGCATCCACGCGGTGTGGACGATCAACGGCCGGGCGGCGGCGCTGGTCGACCTCTACGACGCGCCCGCGCTGGCTGCGGCGCAGGTGTTGCAGCGCGACGGCGAGGCCTGCGCCGAATCCCCGACGCTGGTCAGCGAAAGCCCGCTCTACCTGTGCTGGCCGCTGACCGAGGCGGTCGAGCTGCGCCCCGGCGCGGCCTTGATCGACGGGCTGGCGATTCACCGACACGTCGGTGATGGACGCCGCCATTACTTCTTCCGCGAGGCCGGCTGGCAGGGCGTCGTCCTTGCTGCCGATGGCGCAGCCGCCCGTCTGCTCTGGCAGGCATTGCAGCCGGGCCGGCTGGCCGGCCCGCAGCGCGAATCGACCCTGCGCCATGCCCGCAACGCCATCTGGACCATCCCCGATCCGCGCGACGCCAGTCGCCAACTGGTGGTCAAGCAGCCGGTGACGCTGCCTTGGCACAAGCGCTTGCTCGACCGCTTCAAGCCGTCCAAGGGCCTGCGCAGCTGGAGCGGCAGCAGCGAACTGCTGCGCCGCCATCTCGGCGTGGCCATGCCGGTGGCCTGGCTGGAGCAGATTGGCGACACCAGCCTGAAGCAGAATTTCTACGTCTGCGAGCACGCCGGCGCCGATTTCGCGGTGCGCGAGATGCTTGCCGCCTACGCGGCCGGCGCCCGCGAGTTCCGCGGTATCGGCGAGGACGAGGCTTATCGCCAGCTGACGCGTTTCCTGCTCGACCTGCACGGACGCGGCATCTTCTTCCGCGATCTGGCCGGCGGCAACATTCTGGTGCGCCAGGGCGAGGGCCAGCCGCTCGACTTCGTGCTGATCGACACCGGCCGGTTGCACGCCTTCAACCGCCCGTTGACCCTCGACCGGCGCGTGGCCGATCTGGTCCGCATCTGCAACAAGCTGCACTGGCAGGGACGGGAGCGCTTCCTCGACCTGTATTTCTCCGGCCTGGGCAAGCGGCTGGGCTGGTTCGACCGGCTGTCCTTCGTCATCTACGATTTCAAGGTCGCGCTCAAGCGACGGGTCGGCCGCAAGGCGATCCGCAATCTGCTGCGCGGCAAACGGGGGTGAGCGCGTGAAGAAACTGCTGTTCCTGTCCAAGGGCGAGGATTCCTCGGCAACCCGCTATCGCGCCCTGCAATTCTTTCCGCGCTTCCGCGAGGCCGGCTGGACGGTCGAGCATCTGAGCGCGTCCGGTGGCCTGCAGACCTGGGGGGGGCTGTTGGCGGCGGCCGCGGCGGCCGATGTCGTGGTCGTCCTGCGCAAGACTTTCCCCGCCCCCCTGCATTGGCTGCTGCGTCGCTGCGCCCGGCGCCTGGCCTTCGATTTCGACGACGCCATCTTCTGCAACAGCAACGGTTCGCCGTCGCCGACCCGGATGCAGCGCTTCGCGCGGATGATCGCAGCCTGCGACCATGTTTTCGCCGGCAACGGCTTTCTGGCGGCGCAGGCAGCGCGTTTCAATCCGGCGGTGACGCTGCTGCCGACCGCCGTCGAGGTCGCGCGTTACGCGCAACCGGCGACCCAAGCGGACGGCGAGCACATTGATGCAGTCTGGATCGGCAGCAGCTCGACCCGGAAATACCTGGTCGAGGCCCTGCCGGCGCTACGTCTGGCGGCGCAGCGCGAGCCCCGGCTGCGGCTGAAGATCATCGCCGATTTCGACTTGCCCGACGCCGGTCTGCCGACGCTGGCAGTGCGCTGGCAGGCGGATAGCGAAGCCGCCGAACTGGCCTCGGCACGTTTCGGGATCGCGCCGATGCGCGACGATGACTGGAGTCGCGGCAAATGCGCGCTGAAAGTCCTGCAGTACATGGCGGCCGGTTTGCCGGTGGTGTCGTCGAATTGCGGCGCCAATGCCGAGATTGTCGTCGATGGGCAGACCGGTTACCTGGTCGATGACGATGCCGCCTGGGCCGCACGGATGGTCGAGCTGGCCGGCGATGCCGGGCGCTGTGCGGCGATGGGCGAAGCGGGCCGGCAGCGGGCGCTGGCCGGTTATGACCTGGCGCCGGTGTTCGCCACCATGAACCGGCAGCTCGAAGCCTTGCTCAGGTAGCTGCCTGGTTGAGCAGTTCGCCGAAGCGCCGGTAATCGGCCCCGGTCGGGGTGACGAACCAGGATCGCAACTGGGCGCCCAGCACCATGGGCAGCAGGCCGGGATGGGTCTTGCGCATGCGTTTCCAGAAGCGCCGGACATTGCGGCGGAACTGTCGGCGGATGTCGCCCTCATCCACCAGTCCCGGGTGATCCTCGACGAACTTGGCGTAGGTGATGAACTGCGCGCCGAGCATGCGCACCCGGCGCAGCAGGCTGTTGCCGGGGTGTTTGCGATAGCTGGCGAGGACTTCGGGCAGGCGGGCGATTTCGTGCCTGGCCGAGAGACGCAGCCAGCAGTCGATGTCTTCGAGGGCGAGGTTGCGATCGAAGCCGCCGATGGCCAGGAATTTCTCCCGGTGCAGGGCGATACTCGGGTTGAAGATCGAATGTTCGCCCAGGAAGATCCAGCGCCAGGCGCCGTCCTGCGGGCCGGGGGCGGGCCGCGGCAGGAGGCCGCTGCGGGTCAGTTGCTGACCGTTTTGGTCGACGAAGTCGCAATCGGTATGGACCAGCGCCAGGTCATGTGTCGACCATTCGGCGATGGCCTGCTGGATGCGGGCAATCTTGTCCGGGTAGATCAGGTCGTCCGAGCCGAGCAGGTGCACCCATTCGCCCTGGCAGGCTTCGATGCAGGCATTCGAGTTGGCGCTGACGCCCTGGTTCTGGCGCCGTTCGAGCACGATGCGGCGAAAGCGCGACTGATGGTTTTCCAGAAAACGCCGGGCGACTTCCAGGGTATCGTCGGGCGACCCGTCGTCGATCAGCACCAGTTCGAGTTCGGGATAGGTCTGGGCGCAGACCGAGGCCAGCGTCGCCTCGATGAAATGGGCGTGCCGGTAAGCCGGAATGGCAACGCTGACCAGCGGCAGGCTCATTGCTTCTCGGCCATCAGCAGGTACTGGACGGCGACGAAGGGTTCGAGCAGGCGGGTCGGCATGTACCAGCGGCGGTAGCTGCGTTTCATGTGGCTGTCGCGGCGGGTGACTTTCCAGCCGCATTCGTTCAGCGTTTCGACGATGCTGCTGCCGGTGTAGAAGTGCAGGTGGGTCGAATCCATGATGCCGTGGTCGCGGTAGCGGAATTCGTCCTTGAACAGCAGCGGCAGCAGGACCTTGTAGTGGCGGATGTTGGGTACGCTGAGGACCAGCTGGCAGCCGGGTGCGGTGGCCTGGTGCAGGAAGCGCAGGGCGGCCCAGGGATCGACCACGTGTTCGAGCACGTCGGCCATCATCAGCAACTCGTAGTCCGGCCAGGGGACGTTGTCGGCGTTGGCTTCGAGCGAGCCGGTCCATACCCGGTTCAGCGACTGGCTGGCCAGCGCGGCCGCGTCGGGGAAGGGTTCGATGCCGTCGCAACTGCCGACGATGCCCTGGCGCACCAGTTCGCTGCCCAGCCTGCCGCCGGCGCAGCCAATGTCGATGGCGCGGGCGAAAGGCGCCTCGGCCTTGACGAAGTCGATGAACTCCGGCCGCTGGGCGACGTAGTACTTGGCGATATCGCTGCTGCTCATCGGTGTGCGCTCCGCCTCAGCCTGCCGTGCCCGGCTTGACCACCAGCACGTCCTGCATGATCAGGTACTGCAGGTCGGAGCCGTAGAACATGTTGAGCGCGTCGGTCGGCGAGCAGATCATCGGTTCGCCGCGGCGGTTGAGCGAGGTGTTGAGCACGACGCCGTTGCCGGTGAGCTTTTCCATCTGCTTCATCAGGTCGTAGTAGCGCGGGTTGTACTCGCGCTTCAAGACTTGGGCGCGCGAGGTGCCGTCTTCGTGCACGACTTCCGGCACGCGGCTCTTCCATTCCTCGGCGACTTCGAAGGTGAAGGTCATGAACGGCGCCGGGTGGTCGCTGCCCAGCATCTGCGGGCCGACCGTGTCGAGCATGCTCGGGCAGAAGGGGCGCCAGCGTTCGCGGAACTTGATCTGTTCGTTGATCCGGTCGGCGACGCCGGGGGCGCTCGGGCAACCGAGGATGGAGCGCCCGCCCAGTGCGCGCGGGCCGAATTCCATTCGTCCCTGGAACCAGGCGACCGGGTTGCCGTCGGCGAGGATCTGCGCGATGCGCTCGGGCACGGCGGTGTCGCCATTGGCGATGACTTCGTATTGCGGCTTGGCCGGATGGCGGGCGCAGGCGGCGATGACGTCCTCGTTGCTGTATTGCGGGCCGAGGTAGACGTGCTCCATCTTCTCGACCGGCACGCCGCGTTCGACCGAGACGTAGGCGGCGGCGCCGATGGCGGTACCGGCGTCGCCGGAGGCCGGCTGGACGAAGAGTTCCTTGAGTTCCGGGCGGGCGATGATCTTCTGGTTCAGCTTGACGTTGAGCGCGCCACCGCCGGCGAAGACCAGCTTGCCGGTTTCCTTGAGGATGTCGCCCAGGTAGTAGTCCATCATCTGCAGCGCCAGGTCCTCGAACAGCTTCTGCATGCTCGCCGCGTAGTGGATGTACGGGTCGTCGGCGATGTCGCCGTGGCGCATCGGGCCCAGCCATTCGATCAGTTTGGGGGAGAAGTAGTAACCCTTGCCCTTTTCCTTGTAGCGGCGGAAGCCGATCACGTTGGCGTAGTCGGTGTTGATGATCAGTTCGCCGTTCTCGAACTTGGCCAGGCGCGAGAAGTCGTACTTGCTCGGGTCGCCGTAGGGCGCCATGCCCATCACCTTGTATTCGCCGTCGAGCATCTCGAAGCCGAGGTATTCGGTGATCGCGCCGTACAGGCCGCCGAGCGAATCCGGATCGTAGAACTCCTTGATCTTGCGGATCTTGCCGTTCTCGCCGACGCCGAAGAAGGTGGTGGCGTATTCGCCCTTGCCGTCGATGCCGAGGATTGCCGTTTTTTCGGTGAAGCCGGAGCAGTGGTAGGCGGAGGAGGCGTGCGTCAGGTGGTGCTCGACCGGGATGATTTCGGTCTTCGAAAGATCGAAGCCGAGCTGTGCCAGGCACCATTCAATGCGTTTCTTGTAGCGCTTGAAGCGGCGGTTGCCGGTGAGCAGCGCGTCGAGCGCGCGGTCGGGGGCGTACCAGTAGCGTTTGGCATAGTGCCAGCGGGCCTTGTCGGCCAGGCTGATCGGCGCGAAGGGAATGGCCACGGCGGTGACGTCCTTCGGCTTGATGCCGGCGAAATCCAGGCAGAAGCGGGCGGCTTCGTAGGGCATGCGGTTCTTGGCATGCTTGTCGCGGACGAAGCGCTCTTCTTCGGCGGCGGCGACGAGCTTGCCGTCGATGTACAGGGCTGCCGAAGGGTCGTGGGTGAGGGCGCCGGAAAGGCCGAGGATGGTCAGTGCCAAGGTGTTGTTCTCGTGATGAATGTCTATGCCGGGGGCTAGTATACCTTGCCCGATGCCGTGGCCTGCCCCTTCAGTGCGCACTCGTGCGCTGCCAGAAAGGCCTGCCAGTGAGTTGTGTTCCAGATGCCCTGGCGACGCTGCAATTGTTCAAGGTCGTGGCGGATGGCGCGTGCCCTGAAAATGGCTGGCCGGAGTTTTTCCAGATCGATGAAGGCAATTTCGGGAGCGCTGTCGATATGCTTGGCCATCAGGTGCTTGCCGTACAGGCAGCCGTGACGGAAACCGGCACGGTGCAGGCGGCCGACCGCGCAGCCGGCCAGTTCGGCCAGTTGCTTCGCCTGCGCGTCGCTCAGTGGCGGCAGATGGTCGAAGTCGACGAATCCATCCAGTGCTTCAGTGACCAGGATCGCGTCCCGGTTGCCGGCAGACTTGCGTGTGCCGTGAAAGACGGGCACAGGTGCAGGCAGGTCCAGAAGTGAGAGCGCGAGGATGTTCTGGAACTCCCGGCTGACGGTGGGGATGCCCGAGAAGGGATGCTTCCAGGTTCGGCAGGAGTAATTGTGTTGTTTCTTGACGTAGTACAAGGCCTCGCCGACGAAAACCCGCATCACGCCACTCCAGCCAGAGCGCGCCTGGTTCGGTTCCTCGACCCACTGGCCGGGGGCTGACCACCATTCGTCGAAGGTGCGGGGTAATTGTTCGAGAGTCGGCGTGTCTGACATGGCCAGGTACTCAGTAATAGCGCTTCTCGCCCTCGGGGCGGGTCTTGAAGCGGCGGTGAACCCAGTAGTACTGCTCGGGCATGGTGCGGATTGCCGATTCGATCCAGGCATTCATGCGCGCCGCGTCAGCGACCGCGTCGGGGCCGGGAAAATCGGTCCAGGCATCGCCGATCGTGACTTCATAACCGTTGCTGCCCGGCAGCATGCGGGTGACGCAAGGCAGGACGACGGCACCGGCCGCTTTGGCCAGACGGGGCAGTCCGGTGATTGTGGCCGTCTGGATGCCGAAGAAAGGAACGAATACTGCGTCGCGACGACGCGGATTGAGGTCAGGCAGGTAGTAGAACGGCCGTCCGGCTTTCATTGCCTTGACTGTGGCTCGCGCGCCATCTTCGCGCGAGAGCAGCAACTGATCGCCGAAGCGGCTGCGCCCGGCAAGCAGAACCTCGTTGAAAACCGGGTTGGTTTGCGTCGAGTAGATGCTGACGATGTCGAAACGCATGGTGATTGCCACGCCGCCGGCGTCGAGGCCGAGGAAGTGTGGGGCAAGCAGGATGACCGGCTTGCCGGCATTGAGTTCGGCGCGGATTTTTTCTTCACCAATGACGCGGACCAGGCGCTCAATGCGGGGGCGGCTAGCCCACCAGAGAATGCCGCGCTCAAGGATGCTGCGGCCGAGCAGGGCGAAATGTTCGCGGACAATCTGGCGGCGGCTGTCGGCAGGGAGCTCGGGAAAACAGAGGTCCGTGTTGATTTCTGCGATACGGCGACGGCGGCGGCCGAAAGCGTAAAGCAGGGTGCCCAGTGAGCGCCCGAGCGGGGCGAGCAGGGATAGTGGCAGCAGGTGCAGCAGCCAGAGCAGTGCGACGGCGATCAGGCTGGGCAGTCGGGTCAGCATGGCAGTAGATGCGGCCGAAGTTGGAAAAGGGCTCCCGGCATTGCGCCGGGAGGTGTCGTTGGTGGGCCCGCAGGGACTTGAACCCTGGACCAAAGGATTATGAGTCCTCTGCTCTGACCAACTGAGCTACAGGCCCGGAAAGCTTAGTTGCCGGTCGGGTCGAGGAAGCTGCGCAGTTTGTCGGAGCGGCTCGGGTGGCGCAGCTTGCGCAGTGCCTTGGCTTCGATCTGGCGGATACGCTCGCGGGTGACGTCGAATTGCTTGCCGACTTCTTCCAGCGTGTGGTCGGTGTTCATTTCAATGCCGAAACGCATGCGCAGGACCTTGGCTTCACGCGTCGTCAGGCTGTCGAGAATGTCCTTGGTGACGCCGCGCAGGCTGGAGAACATCGCCGCGTCGGCGGGGGCCAGCGTGGTGTGGTCTTCGATGAAGTCGCCGAGATGGGAGTCGTCGTCGTCGCCGATCGGCGTTTCCATGGAGATGGGCTCCTTGGAAATCTTCATGATCTTGCGAATCTTGTCCTCGGGCATGTCCATCTTCTTGGCCAGCGTTGCCGGATCGGGTTCGGAACCGGTTTCCTGGAGGATCTGGCGGCTGATCCGGTTCATCTTGTTGATCGTTTCGATCATGTGTACCGGGATGCGGATGGTCCGCGCCTGGTCGGCGATGGAACGGGTGATTGCCTGGCGGATCCACCAGGTGGCGTAGGTAGAGAACTTGTAGCCGCGGCGGTATTCGAACTTATCCACCGCCTTCATCAGGCCGATGTTGCCTTCCTGGATCAGGTCGAGGAACTGCAGGCCGCGGTTGGTGTACTTCTTGGCGATCGAGATCACCAGACGCAGGTTGGCCTCGGTCATCTCGCGCTTGGCGCGGCGGGCCTTGGCTTCGCCGGTGGACATCTGCTTGTTGATGTCCTTCAGTTCCTTCAGCGGAATGCCGATGCGGTCCTGCAGGGCGAGCAGCTTGCGCTGTTCTTCCTGGATGTCCGGCGCGCTGCGGGTCAGGATGGCAACGTAGGTCTTCGGGGCGGCGGCGATTTCGGCCTCGACCCAGTCGAGGTTGATTTCGTTGCCCGGGAAGGACTGGATGAAGTGCTGGCGCGGCATGCGCACGCGGTCAACGCAGATGTTCTGGATCTTGCGTTCGCAGCCGCGAACTTCCTCGACCATGCCGCGCACGCTATCGCACAGGCGCTCGATGCAGCGCGAGGTGAAGCGGATGTTCATCAGCTCGTCGGACAGCTGCTGTTGCAGCTTGAGGTAGGCCTTGTCCTGCGAGCCCTTGCTGCCAAGGGTCTTCTGCATCTTGGCGTGGATTGCGCGAATGGCCTTGAAGCGTTCCAGGCCTTCGGTCTTCAGTTGCAGCAGCGAGGCTGCAGCGGCGCCGCCGCCTTCTTCACCGCCCTCTTCGTCGTCATCGCTGTCGTCGTCGCTCTCGATGGCGCTGGCTTCGGCTGCCGGCTCTTCCTCGACGGCGTTCGGGTCGATCAGGCCGTCGATCAGTTCGTCGATGCGCATCTCGTCGGTTTCGACCTTGGCGGCCATGTCGAGGATGTCGGCAATCGTCGTCGGGCAGGCCGAGATGGCCTGGATCATGTGCTTCAGGCCTTCCTCGATGCGCTTGGCGATCTCGATTTCGCCCTCGCGGGTGAGTAGTTCGACCGAGCCCATTTCGCGCATGTACATGCGCACCGGGTCGGTGGTCCGGCCGAATTCGGAATCGACGGTGGACAGTGCCTGTTCGGCCTGGGCTTCGACTTCCTCATCGTCGGCGGCGCCGGCAGCGGTGTCGGACATCAGCAGGTCTTCGGCAGCCGGGGCTTCGTCGAAGACCTGGATGCTCATTTCGCTGAAGGTCGAAATGATCGCCTCGATCGACTCGGCATCGACGACATCGTCGGGCAGGTGGTCGTTGATTTCGGCGTAAGTCAGGTAACCGCGTTCCTTGCCCAGCTTGATCAGCGCCTTGAGGCGCATCTTGCGCGCTTCAGCGTCGAGCGGTTGCGGGGTTTCTGCCATCGCGCCTTCGAGCAGCGCCTTTTCGGCAGCCTTATCCTTGGCCTTGCTGGTGCGAGCCTTGGGAGCTTCCTTAGCGGTGTCTTTTGCCTTAGCCATGAACACGATCCATGTAATTGGAGAAAACCGTAAATTTTACCACAACTTAGCTGCGATTTCCCCGGGTGCTTAGAAACTGGATGTAGGCCTGCTTTTCGGCGGCGGACAGACCGGCGACGCCGAATTGCTGGGCTTTGACCTGTAATTCGGCGAACTGGCGCATCTGTCCGCCTTCCTGGAGTTTTTCCACGGTGGCGCGGAATTCCGCCTCGGCCTCTTCTTCGTCAAACGGCAGGCCGAGAAGTTCCGACGCCGCGGCCTCGATGATCTGCTCTTCCGGAAGGCCGCGCAGTTGCTCGCGCAAGGCGGCGTAGCTCTGGCTGCCGTTGCCGGCGCGGACCAGTTCTTGCAGGCGCAGCAGTGCCGGACGCTCTGGGGTGTCGGGGAGAAGTTCGCCCGGGAGTTGTGCGGCCAGCAGCGGCTTGTGCAGGACGATGCGCAGCAGGTTGCGGGTCAGCGACGGCGCGCTGCGCCTGGCTTTCGGCGGTGCGGCCGGCGCGTAGGACTTGAGTTCGCACAAGCGCTCGACTTCCTGCTGGGCGAAGCCGCTGGCTTCGGCCAGGCGCTTGACCAGTTGCAGCCGGAGCAGCGGCGTCGGTAGCTTGAGCAGCAGCGGCTTGGCTTCGTAGATCAGCTTGGCCTTGCCTTCCGAGCTGGTCAGGTCGCAGCGCTGCGCGAGTTCGCGCAGCAGGAAATCCGACAGCGGCATGGCTTGCGTCACCTGGCGGTCGAATTCGGCCTTGCCGTGTTCGCGGATGAAGCTGTCGGGGTCGTGCTCGGCGGGCAGGAAGACGAAACCGATCTGCTTGTTGTCGGCCAGTGCTTCCAGCGCGTTTTCCAGCGCCCGCCAGGCGGCCTTGCGGCCGGCGTTGTCGCCGTCGAAGCAGAAGACGATGCGGTCGACCTGACGCAAGAGCTTTTGCACATGCGTCGGCGTGGTCGCCGTGCCGAGCGTGGCGACGGCGTTGCCGACGCCATTCTGGGCCAGCGCGATGACGTCCATGTAGCCTTCGGTGACGATGGCTGTGTTGGTTTCACGCATGGCCTGGCGCGCCTGCGGCAGGCCGAACAGTTCGCGGCCTTTTTCGAACAGCGGGGTTTCCGGCGAGTTCAGGTACTTCGGTTCGCCCTGGTCGATGATGCGTCCGCCGAAAGCGATGATGTCGCCCTTGGGGTTGACGATGGGGATCATCAGCCGGTCGCGGAAGCGGTCGTAGCGGCGGCCGGAGTCGTTGTCGATGACCAGGCCGGCGAGCTTGAGCTCATCGCTGTCGTAGTCGGGGAAAATGCTCTTCAGGCCATTCCAGCCGTCGGGCGCGTAACCCATGCCGTAGCGGGCGGCGATCTCGCCGCTGAGTCCGCGTTTCTTGCAATAGGCGATGGCCTTGTCGGAGCGGCGCAACTGCTCCTTGTACCAGGCGGCGGCGCGACTCATGATTTCGACCAGATTGCGTGTCTGGCCGTATTTTTCCGGCGAGAAATCGCCACTGTCCGGGACCGTCATGCCGACCCGCGAAGCCAGTTCCTTGACCGCGTCGACAAAGCCAATGCCCTGGTATTCCATGACGAAACCGATCGCCGTGCCGTGCGCGCCGCAACCGAAGCAGTGGTAGAACTGCTTGGTCGGGCTGACCGTGAACGACGGGGATTTCTCGTTGTGGAAAGGGCAGCAGGCGGCGTAATTGGCGCCGGCCTTCTTCAGCGGGACATAGCTGTCGACCAGGTCGACGATGTCGACCCGGGCCAGCAGATCCTGAATGAAGCTTTCCGGGATCACGACGCGCTTAGCCGGCCAGGGCGGCCTTGACCAGTTTCGAAACCTCGGCCATGTCGGCCTTGCCGGCCAGGCGCGGCTTGAGGACGGCCATCAGCTTGCCCATGTCGGCCGGTCCGCTGGCGCCGGTTTCGGCGACTGCTGCGGCAACGGCGGCGGCGGTTTCCTCGGTGCTCATCTTTTCCGGCAGGTAGGCGGCGAGGATGGCGATTTCGGCCTGTTCGGCGTCGGCCAGGTCCTGGCGGGCGGCGGCCTGGTACTGGGCGACGCTGTCCTTGCGCTGCTTGACCAGCTTTTCGATGACGGCGGCGACGGCGGCATCGTCGAGTTCGACGCGCTCGTCGACTTCCTTCTGCTTGATCGCGGCGAGCAGCAGGCGGATGGTCGCCAGGCGGGTCGCTTCCTTGGCCTTCATGGCCGTTTTCATGTCTTCGGTGATGCGTGCTTTCAGGCTCATGGCTTACCTGGGTGAAGTTCGGCGGTAAAAAACACAAAGCCGCCAGCTTTTGAGGGCGGGCGGCTTTTATTTTGCAGCAAAGGCGTACTCGATCAGTACATCTTCGGCGGCAGGGTCAGGCTGCGGAGGCGCTTGTTCTGGCGTTTGACGGCAGCAGCAGCCTTGCGCTTGCGCTCGGCGGTGGGCTTTTCGTAAAACTCACGGGCGCGCAGCTCGGTCAGGAGGCCCGTCTTCTCGACAGTGCGCTTGAAGCGGCGAATGGCCACCTCGAACGGCTCGTTTTCCTTGACACGAATGTTCGGCATATAAATCACCCCCTTCCGTTAGGCGCCTGCCAGGTCAAGTAAACGGCAGTGCGCGCAAAAATGATTCCGCATTTCGCGGACAGCCAAGCATTCTATGCGAGATCGGCTCGGTCGATCAAGTGCTAAAATGCGCGCCCATGTTGATCCTCGGTGTTGAATCTTCCTGCGACGAAACCGGTATCGCGCTTTACGACAGTGAAGCCGGCCTGCTCGCGCATGCGCTGCACTCGCAGGTGGCGATGCACGCCGAGTACGGTGGCGTCGTTCCCGAACTGGCGTCGCGCGACCACATCCGGCGTGTTGTTCCGCTGCTGCGGACAGCGCTGGCGCAGGCCGGCCGCAGTCTGGCCGAGGTCGATGCCGTCGCCTACACGCGCGGGCCCGGCCTGTCAGGCGCGCTGCTGGTCGGCTGTGCCTTTGCCGAAGCGCTGGCATTGGCACTCGACAAGCCGACCATACCCGTGCATCACCTCGAAGGGCATCTGTTGTCGCCGCTGCTGTCGGCGGATCCGCCGGCTTTCCCGTTCATCGCCCTGCTGGTGTCCGGCGGTCACACGCAATTGATGAAGGTGACCGGCGTCGGTGAGTACGAACTGCTCGGCGAGACGCTTGACGACGCCGCCGGCGAAGCCTTCGACAAGAGCGCCAAACTGCTCGGGCTGCCTTATCCTGGGGGTGCCTTGCTGTCGCAACTGGCCGAGCGCGGCGATCCGGAAAAATACAGCCTGCCGCGGCCGATGCTGCATTCCGCCGACCTCAACTTCAGCTTCTCCGGTTTGAAGACGGCGGTGCTGACGCTGGTGCGTGAGCAGGCCGAGCCGCTGAGCGACGACTTCCGGGCCGACGCGGCGCGGGCTTTCCAGGAAGCCATCGTCGAGGTGCTGGTGAAAAAGTCGTTGAAGGCGCTGAAGCAGACCGGCCTCAAGCGCCTGGTCGTGGCCGGCGGCGTCGGTGCCAACCGGCAACTGCGGGCCATGCTCGACGATGAGGCGAAGCGCAAGCGCTTCCGCGTGCATTACCCGGAACTGGCCTTCTGTACCGACAACGGCGCCATGATCGCGCTGGCCGGTTGCCTCAGATTGCAGGCCGGTTCCACGGCCAAGCCGGCCGGCAGTTTCAGCGTGCAGCCGCGCTGGCCGTTGATGCAGATGACGGAAAAGTCGAGCTGATTCCTGCGTTTCGGGCATTTCCGGCACGCCGGCTTCTTGCCGCAACAGTCCTTTTTACCCATGGCTGCCGGCGGCTCAGAAGTTTTCCGGCAGGCTGGCGAAGATGTCGAGGTAGTTTTCCCAGGGCGCTTCGTCGCCGATCAGGGATTGAATGAGGCGGCTGAGCATGATGGTCTCCTGTGCATTGCTGACCTGCTCACTTTAGGCAAGCTCAGTGCCGGCGACCAATCGATTTTCTGCATCCGGCCGATGCCTTGCCGCTATCCCTTCTTCTTGCTGCCGATCTTGCTTTCCTGGCCAGCCATCAGGCGTTGCAGGTTCTGCCAGTGCTTGATGATCAGGGCCATGGCGATGATGCCGACGACGGCAAACTGACCGTTGGTGCCGTGCATCAGCGCCGAGTACAGCGGTGCGGTGCCGGCGGCGATGAGGGCGGCGAGCGAGGAATAGCGCGACACATAGGCGACCAGCAGCCAGGTGCCGAGGACCATCAGGCCGAGGATGGGATCGAGCGCGAGCAGCGCGCCGGCAGCGGTGGCAACGCCCTTGCCGCCCTTGAATTTGAGGAAGATCGGGAACAGGTGGCCGAAGAACACGGCCAGTGCGACGAAGCCGACGGTCATGCCGGAGAGTTCGGCCTGCTGTGCGAGGAAGACGGCCAGCCAGCCTTTGAGGGCGTCGCCGATCAAAGTGAACAGGGCGGCTTTCTTGTTGCCGCTGCGCAGCACGTTGGTCGCGCCGGGGTTGCCCGAACCGTAGGTGCGCGGGTCGGCGAGGCCGAACAGCTTCGACGAAATCATCGCGAAGGGCACGGAGCCAAGCAGGTAGGCAGCAAGGATGGCGAGCAGGATTTCCATGGGTTTTGGCGGTCTCGGAGGTACAATCGCGGCGAATTTTACACCCCGGATCACGGTCGACCGTCACATGGACATCATTTTCATCGAGGAACTGCGCGCCGAAACGTGGATAGGCATCTATCCGCGCGAAAAGGCCGTGCCGCAGACGGTCGAAATCACGCTGCACATCGGTGTATCGACGACCTCGGCCGGGGCCAGCGACGACATTCGCGATACCGTGGACTACGCGGTCGTCGTCGAGCGCCTGCGCAAGGACCTCGCCGCCAGCCATTTCAACCTGCTGGAGAAGCTGACCGAGCACATCGCCACCTGGCTGCTGGAGAACTTCGCTGCGCAGTGGGTCCGCGTTTCGGTCGCCAAACTTGGCATGATGCCCGGCGTCAAGCGCGTCGGCGTGGTCATCGAGCGCTCGATTTAAAGTCCGACCGCCAGCGTCGTCATCACCGCGAAACCGGCGAGCAGGCCGGCGGTGCCGGCAGCTTCGCGCCCCGGGCGGTGCGAGGCCGGGATCAGTTCGTGGCTGACCACCCAGAGCATGGCGCCGGCCGCCGCGGCGAGCGCCAGCGGCAGGGCGGCGCCGGCTGCCGTGCTGGCAATCACCCCGAACAAACCGCCGACCGGTTCGACCAGGCCGGTGGCCAAGGCCATCAAGGTGGCGCGCAGCGGGCCGGCACCGAGGGCGATCATGGCGCTGGCGACGATCCAGCCTTCGGGTACGTTCTGGATGGCGATGCCGAGCGTCATTCCGTGATCGACGCCGGAGGCCGCAGCAACACCGACCGCCAGACCTTCCGGGACGTTGTGCAGGGCGATGGCGGCGACGACCAGGCCGACCTGCGGCAGCGCCCGGCTGCTGTCGACCGATTCGACGTGGCTGTGTTCGGTCCGCGTGTCCATCCAGTGCATCATCGCAGCACCGCCGAGCAGGGCCAGCGCGGTGGCGATGCCGAGGCCGAGCGGGGCGCTGCTGGTGGCGATCGTCTGCACGGCCGGGACGAGCAATGAGAACAGGCTGGCGGCGAGCATCATGCCGCCGGCGAGGCCGAGCATCGGCGCCATCAGGCGTTCCGTCGGGCGGCGCATGAAGAGTACGGGAATGGCGCCAAGACCCGTGGCCAGGCCGGCGAACAGACTGGCCTGGAGGCCGGTCAGGGCCATCGGGTGGGCGGCAAACCATTGTCCGGCCTGGTCGATGCCGAAGGCCAGGGCGACGACGGCCATGGCAATGCCGGTCCACAAGTGCTTGCGGGCGGCGGGGCGGGCGTAGTGGCGGGCAACGATCTGGGTCATGGCTTTCTCCTTGTGATGGAGGAACTTTATGCCGTGACCGTCGATTGATCTAATCGATTGATTAAATTTTGGCGATAGCTGGGTTTAATTTGGTAGGGCGGCGTCGACCGGTTTTGCCTTGAGTACGCTGCTCAGGATGGCCGGATCGATACCGACCAGGAAGCCGCGCTTGCCGCCGTTGATGTAAATCAGCGGCAATTCGAGGATGCTGCGCTCGACGAACACCGGCATCGCCTTCTTCGTGCCGAACGGACTGGTGCCGCCGACCAGGAAGCCGGTGTGGCGGTTGGCGACTTCCGGCTTGCAGGGTTCGACCTTCTTGCACGGAATCTGCCGCGCCAGTTCCTTGGTCGACACCTTGCAATCGCCGTGCATGAGCACGATCAGCGGCTTGGCGCTCTCGTCTTCGAAGACCAGTGTCTTGACCACGGCATGTTCGTCGACGCCGAGTTCGCGTGCCGAGACGCGGGTGCCGCCGTGTTCTTCATAGGCGTAGAGATGCGGGGTGAAACTGACCTTGTTCGCTTTCAGGAACTTGGTCGCCGGAGTTTCGGGGGCGTGTTCTGGCTTGCTCATGGCGGCATTCTAACCGCGCGGATGATGCATCGCATGCAGCGACTTCAGCCGTTCGCGGGCAACGTGGGTATAGATCTGTGTGGTCGAGATGTCGGCGTGGCCGAGCAGCAGCTGGACGACGCGCAGGTCGGCGCCGTGGTTGAGCAGATGCGTGGCGAAGGCGTGGCGCAGCACGTGTGGCGACAGTTTCGCCGGGTCGATCCCGGCCACCAGCGCGTAGCGCTTGACCAGATGCCAGAAGGTATGACGAGTCATGGCGCCGCCGCGGGCGGTGACGAACAGGGCGTCGCTGACCTGGTCGTGCAGGATGGCGGCGCGCGCTGTCTTCAGGTAGTCGGCAATCCAGTCGATGGCCTGCTCACCGAGCGGCACCAGCCTTTCCTTGCTGCCCTTGCCAAAGGCGCGCAGCACGCCATCGGCCAGGCTGACCTCGTGCAATTTCAGATTGACCAGCTCGGAAACACGTAGCCCGGTCGCGTACAGGGTCTCGAGCATGGCCCGGTCGCGCCGACCGAGTGGCGTGTCGAGGTCGGGCGCGGCGAGCAGGTTGGCGACCTGCTGTTCCGACATGACCTTGGGCAGGCGCGACGGCAGGCTGGGGTTGGAGAGTTTCAGCGTCGGGTCACTGACGATGCGACCGCGCCCGACCTGCCAGCGGAAGAAGCGGCGCAATGTGGACAGGTAGCGCGCCTGCGAGCTGGCGCGCGTGCTACGTGACAGGTGGGCGACGAAGGCGGTCAGCGTCGTTTCACGCAGGTCGAGCAGCGGCTCATGCGCGTGTTCGGCGAGCCAGCCGGCCAGCCGGCCGAGGTCGGAACGGTAGCTGTCGAGCGTTGCCTTGGCCAGACCGTCCTCCAGCCAGAGGGCGTCGCAGAACTGGTCGATCTCGGCGAGGTCAGTGGGGCTTGGCGGCAAGTTCGGCGTTTTCATGCTGCAGCAGCCAGCGCTTGACCTCGAGCAGGAAACCGCCGCGTTCGCGGGCGAAGCCGCCGAGCCCGCCCTGGCTGGCGACAACGCGGTGGCAAGGGACAACCACCGGGTAAGGGTTGGCGCCGCAGGCCTGGCCGACGGCACGCGGCGCGTTGTGCAGGGCTTTTGCCAGTTGGCCGTAGGTTTCGGTCCGGCCGCCGGGAATGGCTGAAATCTGTTCCCAGACGCGGCGCTGGAAGCTTGTTCCGGCGGGTTTGAGCGGCAGGCTGAACGGACTGGCCGGGTCGCGCAGGTAGGCTTGCAACTGTCGAACGGCTTCGGCCGCGAGCGGGGTGGTCGGCGCCAGGGTGGGGCGGGGCTCAAGGAAGTCGATGGCGGTGATTTCGTCGGCGTCGCAGCAGATGCCGAGACAGAAACCGGGGGCGGCGACGATGGCTTGGTAGTCCTTCATGGCCGTTCAGAAAGCGGAAATGCCGGTCTGGGCGCGGCCAAGTATGAGCGCGTGGATGTCATGCGTACCCTCGTAGGTATTGACCACTTCGAGATTGACGACATGGCGGATGACGCCGAATTCGTCGGAAATGCCGTTGCCGCCGAGCATGTCGCGTGCCGTACGGGCGATGTCGAGCGCCTTGCCGCAGGAATTGCGCTTCATCAGCGAAACGATTTCCGGCGTTGCGCTGCCGTCGTCCATCATCCGGCCCAGGCGCAGTACGCCCTGGATGCCGAGGGTGATCTCGGTCTGCATGTCGGCGAGTTTCTTCTGTACCAACTGGTTCGCTGCCAGCGGCCGGTCGAACTGCTTCCTGTCCAGCGTGTATTGCCGGGCCGTGTGCCAGCAGGCTTCGGCGGCTCCTAAAGTGCCCCAGGCGATGCCGTAACGGGCGGAATTCAGGCAGGTGAACGGACCTTTCAGGCCGGCGACGTCGAGGCGGTTTTCCGTCGGGACGAACACCTCGTCCATGACGATCTCGCCGGTGATCGAGGCGCGCAGGCCGACCTTGCCGTGGATCGCCGGCGCACTCAGGCCGGGCATGCCTTTGTCGAGGATGAAGCCGCGAATGACGTTTTCGTCGTCCTTGGCCCAGACGACGAAAACGTCGGCAATCGGCGAATTGGTGATCCACATCTTGCTGCCGGACAGCTTCCAGCCGCCGGGCACGGCGCGGGCGCGGGTGGCCAGGCTGCCGGGGTCGGAACCGGAGTTGGGTTCGGTCAGCCCGAAGCAGCCGATCAGCTCGCCGCGACCGAGGCCGGGCAGGTACTTCTGTTTCTGTGCCTCGCTGCCGAAGGCGAAGATCGGCAGCATGACCAGCGAGGACTGCACGCTGAGCATCGAGCGGTAGCCGGAATCGACGTATTCCACTTCGCGGGCGATCAGGCCGTAGGAGACGTAGTTCAGCCCGGCGCCGCCGTATCGCGGCGGCAGCGTGGCGCCGAGCAGACCCATCTCGCCCATCTCGCGGAAGATTGCCGGGTCGGTGTGCTCGTTGCGGAAGGCGTCGCGCACCCGCGGCGCCAGCGCCTTCTGCGCGAAGCTGCGCGCCGCGTTGCGCACCTGGCGTTCGTCGGCCGCCAGTTGTGAATCTAGCAGCAGCGGGTCTTCCCAGTTGAAGCTGGGCTTAGCCACGGACGTGCCCGTCGCCGAGGACGATCCATTTCTGGCTGGTCAGGCCTTCCAGACCAACCGGGCCACGGGCGTGGATCTTGTCGGTCGAGATGCCGATTTCGGCGCCCAGGCCGTATTCGAAGCCGTCGGCGAAGCGCGTCGAGGCATTGATCATGACCGAGGCCGAATCGACTTCGCGCAGGAAGCGCATGGCCTTCGGATGGTTGTCGGTGACGATGCTTTCGGTATGCTTCGACGAATACTGGTTGATGTGGGCGATGGCCTCGTCGATGTCGGCCACGACCTTGACCGAAATGATCGGCGCCAGGAATTCGGTGTAGTAATCCTCTTCCGTGGCCGCGACGGCGTTCGGGACGATGGCGCAGGTTGCTTGGCAGCCGCGGATTTCGACGCCCTTGGCGGTCAGCATGTGGGCGATCGGCGGCAGCAGCATGGCGGCAACTGCGCGGTCGACGAGTAGCGATTCGGCCGTGTTGCAGGTGCCGTAGCGCTGCGTCTTGGCGTTTTCGACGATTTTCAGTGCCTTGTTCGGGTCGGCTTCTTCTTCCAGGTAGACGTGGCAGTTGCCGTCCAGGTGCTGGATCATCGGCACGCGGGATTCGGCCAGGAGCCGCGCGATCAGGCCTTTGCCGCCGCGCGGCACGATGACGTCGACGAACTCGCGCATGGTGATCAACTCGCCCACGGCGGCGCGGTCGGTGGTGTCGACGACCTGGACACAGTCGGCCGGCAGGCCCGCGGTGCGCAGACCTTCCTGGACCAGGGCAGCGATGGCGCGGTTGCAGCGGATCGCTTCCGAGCCACCGCGCAGGATGGCGGCGTTGCCGGATTTCAGGCAGAGGGCGGCGGCGTCGGCGGTGACGTTCGGGCGGGCTTCGTAGATGATGCCGATGACACCGAGCGGCACGCGCATCTTGCCGACCTGGATGCCGGACGGGCGGAACTTGAACTCACCCATCTCGCCGATCGGATCGGGCAGCTTGGCGACCTGTTCGACGCCTTCGGCCATGTTGTCCACGCCCTTGTCGGTCAGCGTCAGGCGGTCGAGCATGGCCGGCTCCAGACCGGCGGCGCGGGCGGCGGCGACATCCTCGGCATTGGCGGCGAGCAGTGCGGCTTTTTCACGGCGGATGGCGTCGGCAATCGCCTGCAGGGCGGCGTTCTTTTCGGCGGTCGTGGCGGTGGCGAGACGGCGCGACGCGGCGCGGGCCTGGCGGCCGATCGTCTGCATGTAGTCCTTGATGTCCATGGGCTTGTCGGTATGAGGCAAAAACACATTATAGCCAGACAAATTACAGGGAACTTCCAGAAGCAGGTAAACTCTTAACCGCAACGACAACAGGGCTTTCCGTCGAGGACAAGATGGCCGAAAAACTGATTTTGCCGACCGAAGTCAAGGTCTGCGCAACCTGCAGCTACTGGGATGGTGACCGCCAGGTGGATGCTGAAATGAAACTGGTCGTGGTTTCCGACGAGTGCCAGGGTGAGTGCCTGGTACAGGAAGCCAGCAAACCCGGGCTGCACGACGTGCGCCGGGAGTGCGACTGCATCTGGGAAGATCTCGATCCGGACGAACCGTCCGCGCCGCCGGCCGCTTAAGCCGGCCGCTTAAGCCGGCCGCGAACTCCTGCACAGCGAGATGCCCAGTTGCAGGAATTCATCCCACAGATTGCCGCGACCGATCCCCTTGATCAGTGCGTCGATCCGTCCCGCATGCCTGAGCGCGGCTTCGAGGCGGTTCTGGCTCAGACGCTGCAAGGCCCGTTTGACCTGAACCTGACGCGGCCCCCAGACTTTGGCATCCTTCAACAGCAGATCGAGCGGGCGGCCGCTGTCCAGCCCGCCGCGGATCGCTGCCAGGGCGCGGATTTCCTCGCACATGGCCCACAGTACCAGCGGCGGCGCTTCGCCTTCCTGCATCAATCCGTCGAGCGTGCGCGCCAGGCGAGCAACGTCGCCGACCAGCAGGGCTTCGCGTAGTCCCTCGATATCGTAGCGGGCGACATTGAGCACGGCGTCGCGGATCTGCTCGTGCGACAGCTTGCTGGCTGGGTAAAGCAGGGCCAGTTTCTGGATTTCCTGGTGGGCGGCGAGCAGATTGCCTTCGACGCGTTCGGCGATGAACTTCAGGCTTTCCGGTTCGGCGCTCTGCTGCTGCCGGCGCAGACGGCCGGCGATCCAGCCGGGCAGTTCGGCCAGCGGTGGCGCATTCAGCTTGATGACGACGCCGGCATTGGCCAGCGTGGTGAACCAGGCCGCCTTTTCCTCGCGCCAGTCGAGCTCGGGCAGCGTGATCAGCAGCAGATTGTCGGACGACAGGTTCTGGCACCACTGCTGCAAGGCCGCGCTGCCCTCCTTGCCCGGTTTGCCGCCGGGAATGCGCAGGTCGATCAGCTTGCGGTCGCCGAACAGCGACAGGTTGCCGCCGGCGGCGAGTAACTGCCCCCAGTCGAACTGTGCCAGCACGGTCAGCACTTCGCGTTCGTTGTAGCCGGCGCTACGCGCGCGGGCACGAATCGCATCGGCCGCTTCGAGCACCAGCAACGGCTCGTCGCCGTAGAGCACGTAGAGTGGACGCAGCTCGCGTTCGAGGTGCGCCGCCAGTTGCTCGGCCTTGAGCAGCATCAGTCCTCTTCCGTCGCCGTCGGATCCTTGGGCTTGATCAGGCTCAGGCGGCGCATGATCTGGTTGACCAGGTCATTGTTCATGTCGCGCCAGAGGATGCCTTCTTCGATGTCCTTGGTCAGCACGCTGGAGTCGTCGAAGCTGATGTCCCGGGTCAGGGCAATCTTGTTGGGGGCGACGAGCTCCCGGCCCTGGCCGTCGACCAGGCGGAAGGTGTAATCCAGCTGCAGGCGGTATTCGCGGACGCGGCCTTGGGCATTGACGCTGAGAATGGTCTTCTGGCGGTTGTCGCCGAGTTGCTGGAAAACGGCGGCTGCCTGCTTGGCGTCGCCGACGATTTCGGTGTCGCCGCTGCTGCGGATGTAGCGTTCCAGCCAGATGCGTACTTCGGCCGTTTCCGGTAGGGCGATGTACATGGTCCGGTAGGGCAGGGCGCTGCCGCCCGCGCCGCGCAGATGGAAGCCGCAGCCGGCGACCAGAAGGGCGAGCAGCAGGGCGAACAGGGAGCGGAGCGGGTAGCGCATGCGAGTTTCCTCAGACGACGATATTGACCAGGCGGCCCGGAACGACGATGACCTTCTTCGCCGGCTTGCCTTCCATGAATTTCTGGGCGTCGGGATTGGCCAGCGCGGCGGCTTCGATGCTCGCCTTGTCGGCTTCGGCGGCGACGCGGATGGCACCGCGCAGCTTGCCGTTGACCTGGACGACCAGCTCGATTTCATCCTGCTTCAGCGCGGCCGCGTCGGCCTTCGGGAAGGTGGCGAGGCCGGCGTCAAAGCCTGGCTTCAGTTCGCTGTAGAGCGCCTGGCCGATGTGCGGGACGATGGGGAAGAGCAGGAGCACGGCGCTTTCCAGGACTTCCTGGGCCAGCGCGCGGCCGGCGGCATCGGCCAGGTCGCACTTGTCGTAGGCGTTGAGCAGCTCCATGACGGCAGCGATGGCGGTGTTGAACTGCTTGCGCCGGCCGTAGTCGTCGGCGACCTTGCCCATGGTCTGGTGCAGCTTGCGGCGCAGGTCGGCCTGGGCCGAACTCAACCCGTCGTTGCTCGTGCAGGCGGCGACCAGGCCACCCTGAACGTGGTCGTAAGTCGTCTTCCACAGGCGGCGCAGGAAACGGAAAGCGCCTTCGACGCCGGCATCCGACCATTCCAGCGACTGGTCTGGCGGCGAGGCGAACATGATGAACAGGCGGGCGGTGTCGGCACCGTACTGGTCGATCAGCGCCTGCGGGTCGACGCCGTTGTTCTTCGACTTCGACATCTTCTCGGTGCCGCCGATGACCACCGGCAGACCGTCGGCGTGCAAGGTGGCGCCAGTCGGCCGGCCGCGCTCGTCGGTGACGACGTCCACATCGGCCGGGTTGATCCATTGCTTCTTGCCGCCGTCGAGTTCGCGGTAGAAGGTCGGGGCAACGACCATGCCCTGGGTCAGCAGGTTGGCGAAGGGTTCGCCGAGGTCGCCGATCAGGCCGACGTCGCGCATCAGCTTGGTGAAGAAGCGCGAGTACAGGAGGTGCAGGATGGCGTGCTCGATGCCGCCGATGTACTGGTCGATGCCGCCTTTACACCAGTAGGCGACGCGCTCGTCGACCATGGCCGTGGTGTTGTCCGGGCAGGCGTAGCGCAGGAAGTACCAGGACGACTCGAAGAAAGTGTCCATGGTGTCGGTTTCACGCTTGGCGTGACCACCGCACTTCGGACAAGTGGTTTCGTAAAACTCGGGCATCTTCGCCAGCGGCGAGCCGGCGCCGGTGATCTCGACGTTTTCCGGCAGGACGACCGGCAACTGCTCGTCGGGCACCGGCACGTCGCCGCAGCTGGGGCAGTGGATGATCGGGATCGGGCAGCCCCAGTAGCGCTGGCGGCTGATACCCCAGTCGCGCAGGCGGAACTGGGTCTTCTTCTCACCCAGGCCCTTGGCAGCCAGGTCGGCGGCAATCGCATCGACGGCGGCTTCATAGCCGAGGCCGTCGTACTTGCCGGAATTGACCAGCTTGCCCTTGATCTTGTCGGCGTACCACTCGGCCCATTGCTGGTTGCTGAAGCTTTCGCCGTCGACGGCGACGACCTGCTTGATCGGCAAGTTGTATTTCAGGGCAAAGGCGAAATCGCGCTCGTCGTGCGCCGGCACGGCCATCACGGCGCCGTCGCCGTAGCTCATCAGCACGTAGTTGCCGACCCAGACTTCGACCTGTTCGCCGGTCAGCGGGTGGCTGACGTAGATGCCGGTCGGCATGCCCTTCTTTTCCATCGTCGCAATGTCGGCTTCGGCAACGCCGCCCTTCTTGCATTCCTCGATGAAGGCGGCAAGTTCCGGATTGTTGGCGGCGGCGCGGGTGGCCAGCGGGTGTTCGGCGGCGACGGCGACGAAGGTGACGCCCATGATGGTGTCGGCGCGGGTGGTGAACACCCACAGCTTTTCTTCGGCGTTGTCGGCCAGCGGGAAGGCGAAGCGCACGCCGGTGCTCTTGCCGATCCAGTTCTTCTGCATCAGGCGGACCTGTTCCGGCCAGCCCGGCAGGTTGTCGAGCTCGGCCAGCAGTTCCTCGGCGTAGGCGGTGATCTTCATGTAGTACATGGGGATCTCGCGCTTCTCGATCAGTGCGCCGGAGCGCCAGCCGCGGCCGTCGATGACCTGCTCGTTGGCGAGCACGGTATGGTCGACCGGGTCCCAGTTCACGGTGCCGAGCTTCTTGTACACCAGGCCCTTTTCGTAGAGGCGGGTGAACAGCCATTGTTCCCAGCGGTAGTACTCGGGCGTGCAGGTGGCGAATTCGCGCTGCCAGTCGATGGCGAAGCCCAGCGACTTCAGCTGCGAGCGCATGTAGTCGATGTTCGAGTAGGTCCACCCGGCTGGCGCCACGTTGTTGGCCAGCGCGGCGTTCTCGGCCGGCATGCCGAAGGCGTCCCAGCCCATTGGCTGCAGCACGTTGTAGCCCTGCATCTTGTGGAAGCGCGAGAGCACGTCGCCGATCGTGTAGTTACGGACGTGGCCCATGTGCAGTTTCCCGGATGGATACGGGAACATCGACAGGCAGTAGTACTTGGGTTTGCTGGCGTCTTCGACGGCGCGGGCGGCACCGGTTTCGTCCCAGTGTTGCTGGGCGGCGCGCTCAAGGTCGGCCGGGGTGTATTTTTCCTGCATGGGCATGGGGAGCGTTCTTGCTGAAAGGCGTCGATCAAACCGCGAATTATAGCGGTTGCGCGGCCCGGTTTCTCCCCGGTTTTCAGCACGTCCTGCGCTCGCCGGCAGGAAGGGGGCATTTTGCCCCCGGTTCTGTTACGGTTCCCCGGAGCGGCGTCGATTTGCGCCGCCCCGGGCCGGACATCAACGACGTCCGGTCAGGCGGCTTTTTTTTGGCCGACCATGTCGTTCCAGGTGCTCTGCCAGCAACGGTAGGCATTCTGCGCCGCCATCAGCGAGAGCAGCGACATGCGGGTCTGGTGGCGCCACATCCAGGTCAGTTGCGGGGCCGGGTTGAGCTTGCCGGTGGACAGCGAACCGGCTTCGTCCTCGACGATGGACAGGAAGCGCTCAATGGCTAGGCCGCAGAATTCGGAGCCTTCGGATTTTCCGGTCAGGTACTCGGCTTCGCCGACGGCGCGGCGCCACAGCTTGAGCGCCAGTTCTTCACTGATGCCGGCTTTCTTGGCGATCCACGGGAGGATCTTCGGTGACTTCATGCTGTTCATCTTGCTGCTCCTTTTACGATCGTGGCGGTGACCACTTCTGTATCGACTGCCTTGTGGGCAAAAAAGTTTTGTGCACTGCAATATTTATTTGCTTCCAGTATACGTTGCCGTGACCTGTGGGTCATTAGTGGATAACCCTTAAGTAAATGTTGCGTTGCACAAATGCAACAAATTGGTCCGACCATTTGTCCTTTGCTGGCGGCGGGCATTGTACACTGGCGGACTGTTTATGTGACCAGTCCAAACCATGTCCGATCTGCTCGCCAACCTCAATCCTCCTCAACTGCAGGCCGTGACGCTGCCGCCGGTGCATGCGCTGATCCTGGCCGGCGCCGGCAGCGGCAAGACGCGAGTACTGACGACGCGCATCGCGTGGCTGATTTCGACCGGCCAGGTCGGGCCGCACGGCGTGATGGCGGTGACCTTCACCAACAAGGCGGCCAAGGAGATGAGTGCGCGCCTGTCGGCGCTGGTGCCGATCAACGTGCGCGGGATGTGGATCGGCACCTTCCACGGCCTGTGCAACCGGCTGCTGCGCGCGCACTACCGCGAGGCGGGTCTGCCGCAGACTTTCCAGATCCTCGATTCGGCCGACCAACTGGCGATGGTCAAGCGCCTGCTGAAGAATCTCAACATCGACGACGAGAAATACCCGCCGCGCGAGCTGTGCCATTTCATCAACGCGCACAAGGAGCAGGGCGTGCGCGCCGGCCAGGCCGAGGTGTACGACCACTACACGCAGAAGCGCGTCGAGATTTACGCCGAGTACGAGGCCCAGTGCAACCGCGAGGGCGTCTGCGACTTCGCCGAGCTGTTGCTGCGCTGCTTCGAGCTGCTGCAGCGCAACGAGCCGCTGCGCACGCATTACCAGCAGCGTTTCCGGCACATCCTGGTCGACGAGTTCCAGGACACCAACAAGCTGCAGTACGCCTGGCTGCAACTGCTCGCCGGCGGCGGCGCCAGGCTCTTCGCGGTCGGCGACGACGACCAGTCGATCTACCGCTTCCGCGGCGCCGAGGTCGGCAACATGCGCGACTTCGAGCGTGACTACTGTGCCGACAACATCATCCGCCTCGAGCAGAACTACCGCTCGCACGGCAACATCCTCGCCGCTGCCAACGCCATCATCAAGTACAACCGCGAGCGTCTGGGGAAGAACCTGTGGACCGACGCCGGCGACGGCGAGCCGATCCGCGCCTTCGAGGCCTATTCGGACATCGACGAAGCGCGCTTCATCGTCGACGAGATTCGCGAACTGGTCCGCGACGGCGTGCCGGCGACGCAATGCGCCATCCTCTACCGTTCGAACGCCCAGTCGCGCGTGCTCGAACACGAGCTGTTCACCAAGGGCGTGCCCTACAAGGTCTATGGCGGCCTGCGCTTCTTCGAGCGCCAGGAAGTCAAGCACGCGCTCGCCTACCTGCGCCTGCTGGGCAACCCGGACGACGACACCGCCTTCCTCCGCGTCGTGAACTTCCCGACCCGCGGCATCGGCGCCCGTTCGCTGGAGAACCTGCAGGCCGCCGCGCACCAGATGAACTCCAGCCTCTACAACGCCGCCGCCTCGCTGACCGGCAAGGCCGGCCAGACCGTCGGCGCCTTCATCCAGCTGGTCGAGACGCTGCGCCAGGAGACCGAGAAGCTGCCGCTGCCCGAGATCATCGAGCACGTCGTCGAGAAGTCCGGCCTGGCCCAGCATTACCGGCTGGAGAAGGAAGGCCAGGAGCGGCTGGAGAACCTCGACGAACTGATCAACGCCGCCGCCACTTTTGTCGACGACGAAGGCGCGATCGGCGAAGGCGGCGCGCTCGCTTCATTCCTCGCCCACGCTTCGCTCGAATCCGGCGAGCACCAGGCCGGCGAGGGCCAGGAAGCGGTCCAGCTGATGTCGGTGCACGCGGCCAAGGGCCTGGAGTTCGACGTCGTCTTCATCAGCGGCCTCGAACAGGGCCTGTTCCCGCACGAGAACGCGGTCAGCGAGGGGCGCGACGGCCTGGAGGAAGAGCGCCGGCTGATGTACGTCGCGGTCACCCGCGCCCGCCAGCGGCTTTATCTCTCGTGCGCGCAGACGCGGATGCTGCACGGGCAGACGCGCTATTGCACGGCCTCGTCCTTCTTCGACGAGATTCCGGAAGAACTGCTGCTCAAGCTCAACAAGAAGGCCGCGGCCCCGGCGCCGACCTGGGGCGGCTACGCCGCCGCCAGCAGCGAGCCGGTGGCCGGCGGGCTGCGCGTCGGGCAGAGCGTCGAGCACGCCAAGTTCGGTCTCGGCGTCATCGTCGCCACCGAAGGGCGCGGCGCCGATGCGCGGGTGCAGGTCAATTTCGGCGGCGGTGCCGGCATGAAATGGCTGGCGCTGGAATATGCCAAGCTGACGCCGGTGTGATTTGGCAGCCGGCTGCGGTAGATCGCCGGGCGGCTCGGTGATACCCTCGGCATTTTGACGCTGACCGGAATGTTTTCCGTGACCAAGGCATGATGGCGAAAATCAAGGCTGGACTCGTTTCCCTGCGCGACCTCGTGGCGACGGCGTGGTGGATATTCCTGATCGCCGGGCTCGGCTTCGTCGTTGCCTACCAGTTCGTCGAGCCGGCGCCGCCGAAGCATGTGGTCATGACTGCCGGCGGCGAGAGTGGCGCGTATTACCAGTTCGCCAAACGCTACGCGGCGATCCTGGCGCGCGACGGGATCACCCTGGAGGTCCTGCCTTCGGAAGGTTCCCTGCACAACCTGGAACGCCTGAAGAATGGCGAAGCGCAGATCGGCTTCGTCCAGGGCGGCGTCATCGAGCCGTCGCCGGATGCCGAGATCGACGGCGAGCCGGAGGATCATGGCCTGCTATCGCTGGGCAGCATGTTCTACGAGCCGGTCTGGGTCTTCTACCGTGGCAAGACCATCGACCGCCTGAGCGACCTGCAGGGCAAGCGCATCGCCATCGGCCAGGAAGGTTCCGGCATCCGCCATCTGGCGCAACGTTTGCTCGACGACAACGAGGTCGATTTCCGCAGCAACACGGTGCCGATTTCCGGCCTGGATGCTGCCGAGGAATTGCAGCAGGGGCGTATCGACGCCGCCTTCATCATCGCCGCCGAACATGCGCCGGTGGTCCAGGTGCTGCTGCGCTCGCCGGACGTCAAACTGATGAGCTTTTCGCAGTCCTTTGCCTACGAGCGCCGCTACCCCTTCCTGACCCGGCTGACCATGCCCAAGGGCGTTGCCGACCTGGTTCGCGATTTCCCGCCCGAGGATACGCGGGTGCTGGCGCCGACTGCCAGTCTGGTGGTCAGCGAGGACCTGCATCCGGCACTGCAGAACCTGCTGTTGCAGGCAGCGCGTCAGGTCCATGGCAAACCCGGCTTCTTCCAGACCGCCAACGAGTTTCCGGCCTACATGGACGGCATGCTGCCGCTGTCGTCGGAAGCCGAGCGTTTCTTCAAGTCGGGCCCGCCCTTCCTGCAGCGCTACCTGCCGTTCTGGCTGGCGGTGCTGGTCGATCGCATGTTCGTCCTGCTGCTGCCGGTGATCGCCCTGCTGATTCCGCTGATGCGGGTGGCGCCGGCACTGTATAGCTGGCGGGTACGTTCCAAGGTGTTCCGTTGCTACGGCGAGCTGAAATTTCTCGAGGACGACCTGAAGAACCATTTCGACCGCGAGCGTCTGCCGGAATACCGCAGCCGGCTCGACGCGCTCGACGAAGAGGCGGCCGAGCTGCATGTGCCGCTGGGTTTCACCGATCTGGTCTATACCTTGCGCGAGCACGTCAACCTGGTGCGGCGCATTCTCGACAAGAAGGAGCGCGGCGCATGAAGGGCTTCCTCGTTGCCAACCCCAAGGGCGGTTCCGGCAAAAGCACGCTGGCGACCAATCTGGCCGGGTACTTTGCCAGCCGCGGCCACGAGGTGATGCTGGGCGACATCGACCGCCAGCTGTCGTCGCGCGAATGGCTGGCGACCCGGCCTTTCGAACTACCGACCATCGACACCTGGGAGATCGGCCCGGACAACATCGCCCGGCCGCCCAAGGGCACCTCGCACGTCGTGCTCGATACGCCGGCCGGCCTGAACGGCAAGCTGCTCGACAAGGTGCTCAAGCTGTCGACCCGGGTCATCGTTCCGGTGCAGCCGTCGATGTTCGACATGCGCGCAACCCGCCATTTTCTCGAGGCCCTGCTCGACGAGAAGGCGGTGCGCAAAGGCCGCGCCGACGTCGCCGTGATCGGCATGCGGGTCGATGCGCGCACGCGTGCGGCCGCCGAACTGGAACGGTTTTTTGCCGGCTTCGATCTGCCGGTGCTCGCCTACCTGCGCGACACCCAGGTCTACGTCCAGGCGGCAGCCGCCGGCATGACCCTGTTCGACCTGCCGCGTTCGCGCGCCGAGCGGGACATCGAGCAGTGGCAGGCGATCATCGAATGGGTCGAGCGCCCACTGTGACGAGACGCACATGCTGAAATATCTCCTGTTGCTGGTCCTGCTGCTGATTGTCTGGTGGGCGTGGAAAAAGCGCGCCGGGTACGACAGCGGCGGCAATGACGCGCCACCGCGGACACCGGAACGGATGGTGCGTTGCGCCCATTGCGGGGTACATCTGCCGGAGAGCGACGCGGTCGTCGACGGTGACGCGTATTTCTGCAACGAGGCGCACCGCCGGGCCGGGCGCAGCGGCGGCGACTGATCGTGCAGGGCTGGCTGACCACCACCTGGGAGCCTAACTGGCGCTCCTTCCGCTACTTCGTGCTGTACCGCCTGCTGCTCGGCGGTCTGTGCCTGCTCGGTCTGCTGTTCCCGAGCGAGTGGAACGTTCGTCTCAACCTGTTGCCTTCGGCCTTGCTGTATACGCTGGTCGGGGCCTATTTCGCCGCCATGGTTTCCGGGTATTTCCTGGCCCGCTTCTGGCAGCAGCATTTCAATTTCCAGCTATCGTTCCAGGTTCTGGCCGACGTCCTGGTGATCAGTGTACTGATGTTCATCGCCGGCGGCGTCAGTAGCGGACTCGGACTGGTCCTGCTGATCTCGCTGGCGGCCGCCAGTCTGGTCGGCCAGGGCCGGCTGGTGCTCTTCTACGCGGCGCTGGCGACCTTGGCGGCACTGATGTCGCAGAGTTTCGGCATCCTTTATCGCGGCTTCGATCCGGGCAGCATCGTCCAGGCCGGCTTCCTGTCGGCGGGGTATTTCGCCACCGCCATCCTGGCCCGCCTGCTCGGCCAGCGCATCATGATCAACGAGGATCTGGCGCGCCGGCGCGGCATCGCGCTGGACAACCAGATCCGCATCAATCAGCGGGTGGTCGAGCGCATGCAGGACGGGGTGCTGATCGTTGCACCCGACGGCCAGGTCGTCCGCTACAACCCGATGGCCGCGCGCCTGCTCGGCCTGCCGTCGGTGGCCGGCCAACTGGCGGCCAATGCGCCGACGCTGGCCGCCGGGCTGGCGCACTGGCTGGCCGGCGGTAACGATACCGTCCTGTTTTTCGGTGCCGGCAACAGCGAACTCGGGGCGCGCTTCGAGTCCACCGCCAGTACCGACGGCGATGTGCTGATCTTTGTCGAGGACGTCGGCCGGATCAAGGAGCAGGCCAAACAGTTGAAACTGGCCGCGCTCGGTCGATTGACGGCGAGCATTGCGCACGAGATCCGCAATCCGCTGTCGGCCATCAGCCATGCTTCGGAGTTGTTGCACGAGGAGCGGCGCGGCGAGATTTTCGAGAGGCTGCTGCGCATCATCGGCGACAACACGGCCCGGCTGGACCGGATCGTCAGCGACGTGCTCGAACTCGGTCGGCAGAATCAGGCGCAGGTTGAAGCGATCGCCCTGCGCGAGTTTCTCGGCAATTTTGCCGTGGAGCTGCTGGCCAACGAGAACCTGCCGGCATCGACCATCGCGCTCGACGTTCCGCCGGGCAAGATGATCTGCTTCGACCGCTCGCATCTGCACCAGGTGCTCTGGAACCTGGTCGGCAATGCCTTGCGGCATGCGTCGCGCGGGCCGGGGTCGGTGCGGATCGTGTTTGCCGGGGAAGACGTGCCGGGGCGGGTAGAATTGCATGTGATCGACGACGGCCCCGGGGTCCCCGAAGCCTTGCGCGACCAGATTTTCGAGCCGTTTTTCACCACCCATACGCTCGGTACCGGGCTCGGCCTGTTCATCGCGCGCGAGTTGTGCGTGGCCAACGGCGGTGCGCTGGTCCTCAAGGCTGGGGGAGGGGGCGGTCATTTCATTGTTTCCGGGAGAAGCGATACGTGTCAGTCAGCCGTAGCGAACGACGCCCCCGCGGCGAGTTGAACCGTGTCCTCGTCATCGACGACGAGGCCGACATCCGCGAATTGATCGACCTGACCCTGGCTCGCATGGGGCTGGCGGCGGAATGCGCCGGCTCGGTTGCCGAGGCCAAGGCACTGCTGGCAGCGTCCTCCTTCCAGTTGTGCCTGACCGACATGCGCCTGCCCGACGGCGAGGGGCTGGAAATCGTCCGCTATATCGGCGAGCATCATCCCAGCCTGCCGGTGGCGGTGATCACCGCCTGGGGCAGCGCCGAAAATGCCGTCGCCGCACTCAAGGCCGGGGCCTTCGATTACCTGGCCAAGCCAGTCGGCCTGGAGCAGTTGCGGGCCCTGGTCCGCTCGGCTTTGCGGCTGCCCAGCGAAAGCGGTCAGAGCGACGAATTGCGGGCGCTGACCGGCGATTCGCCGAGCATGCAGCAGGTTCGCGAGATGATCGAGAAAATGGCGCGCAGCCAGGCGCCGATCTATATTTCCGGCGAGTCCGGTTCCGGCAAGGAACTGGCGGCGCGCCTGATCCACGCCCGCAGCGCGCGCAGCAGCGGGCCTTTCGTCCCGGTCAATTGCGGGGCGATTCCCGAAAACCTGATGGAGAGCGAGTTCTTCGGTTACCGCAAGGGCGCCTTTACCGGCGCCGACGGCGATCGCGACGGTTTTTTCCAGGCGGCTAACGGCGGCACCCTGTTCCTCGACGAAGTCGCCGACCTGCCGCTGGCGATGCAGGTCAAGCTGCTGCGTGCCATCCAGGAAAAGCGCGTGCGCAAGGTCGGCAACGTCACCGAAGAGCCGGTCGATCTGCGCATCATCTGCGCCACCCATCGCAATCTGCGCGAATGCGTCGACCAGGGCAAGTTCCGCCAGGATCTCTACTACCGGCTCAACGTCATCGAGTTGCGCATGCCACCTTTGCGCGAGCGCATGGAAGACATCGCGCCGCTGGTCGACAGCATTCTCAACAAGCTGTGCGGCGCGGTGCATCCGCGGCTGTCGGCGGCGGCGATCAAGGCGCTGCAGTTGTATTCCTTCCCCGGTAACGTGCGCGAACTGGAGAACATCCTCGAGCGGGCGACGGCACTCTGCGTCGGCGACGAAATCGGTCCCGAAGACCTGCACCTCGAACCCGAGGAGATTGGCGGAGGCGGGGGCGATGGTCAGGGGCGCGGCAGCGAAAGCCTGGACGAATACCTGAACCGCCTGGAGCGCCACGCCATCCTGGAAGCGCTGCAGCAAACCGAGGGCAACCGCACGGCGGCGGCGAGGCTGCTCGGCGTGACTTTTCGTTCCCTGCGTTACCGGCTGGAACGGCTGGGCATCGAATGAGCTGGTGCGACGGCGGCTGGTGGCTTGCGGCTGAACGGCTGGACTCACCCAATTTCGGCGAGCGGCCGGCGGCTGTTGAAGTCTCGCTGGTCGTCGTCCATAACATCAGCCTGCCGCCCGGCGAATTTGGCGGCAACTGGGTCGAGGATTTCTTCCTCAACCGCCTTGATGCCGGCGCCCATCCTTACTTTGCCGAGATTGCCGGGCTGCAGGTATCGGCGCATTTCTATGTCCGCCGCGACGGTCGTGTGATCCAGTTCGTCGGTTGCGACCGGCGCGCCTGGCATGCCGGTCGGTCGACCTGGTGCGGGCGGGACAACTGCAACGATTACTCGGTCGGCATCGAACTGGAAGGTTGCGACGAACTGCCGTTCACCGAGGCCCAGTACGCCGCCTTGTGGCCCTTGCTTGATGCCTTGCGCCAGCGTTATCCGATTGCCGCCGTCGCCGGTCACAGCGATATCGCGCCGGGGCGCAAGAGCGATCCAGGGCCGCATTTCGACTGGGCGGCGCTGGCCGCCCGTCATCCCGACCTCGACTTACCGCCCGAAGTAACGGCGTAGGCGCTCGACCGCCTCGGCCAGTCGGTCAACGCCGGTGGTGTAGGCGAAGCGGATGTGTTTCTCCGGCGCGTTGGCGCCGAAATCCAGCCCCGGCGTGGCGGCGACGCCGGTTTTTTCCAGCAGGTCGCGAGCCAGCGCAAAACTGTCGGCGGCCAGCGCCGAGCTGTCGCAATACAGGTAGAAAGCGCCTTCAGGGCGGGCGGTGATGCGAAAGCCAAGTGCTTCCAGCGCCGGTGCCAGGAAATCGCGGCGACGGCGGAATTCGGCCCGACGTTCTTCCAGGATGGCGATGGTTTCCGGCCGGAAAGCCGCCAGCGCGGCGTGCTGTGCCGGCGTCGACGGGCACAGGACCAGGTTCTGCGCCAGCTTCTCGACGTCGCGCAGGTAGGGCTCGGGAATCACCATCCAGCCCAGGCGCCAGCCGGTCATCTGGAAATACTTGGAGAAGCTGTTGATCACCCAGATGTCGTCGCCGGCGGCGCAGGCGGTTGGTGCATCGCATTCGTCCCCCAAGGGGACTTCCTTCGGGGCGTAGGTGAGGCCGTGGTAAATCTCGTCGACCATGAAGTGGCCGTTGCGAGTGCGGCAGATGTCTGCTAGTGCAGCGATTTCCGGCAGCGTCAGCAGCGTGCCGGTCGGGTTGGCCGGCGAGGCGACCAGCAGGCCGGCGGTGCGCGCGTTCCAGGCCGCGCCGACCTGCGCCGGCGTCGGCTGGAAGTTGCTTTCCGGGCCGACGGCGATGGCTTGCGGTCGACCTTCGTAGGTGCGCAGGATGTGGCGGTTGCACGGGTAGCCGGGGTCGGCCAGCAGCCATTCGTCGCCGGGGTTGGTCAGGCAGGCGAAGGCAAGGTTGAGCGCGCCGGAGGCGCCGTTGGTCACGGCGATGCGGCGGGCCGGTACGTCGACGCCGTAACGTTGGCGGTAGAAATCGCTGATTGCCTGGCGCAGTTCGGGCAGGCCGAAGGCCTGCGTGTACATCGTCTTGCCGCCGGCGATGGCGTTGATGGCCGCCTGGGCGATCGGTTCCGGCGTCGGGAAGTCCGGTTCGCCGACTTCCATGTGGATGATGTCGCGGCCCTCGGCTTCGAGCTGGCGGGCGCGGGTCAACAGTTCGACGACGTGGAAGGGTTCGATGTCGGCGAGACGGGCGGCAGGACGGTACATGGGCTCTCCAAAGGAAAACGGCCACCCGCAGGTGGCCGTTTGATTATCGCTTAGGCAATACTTATGCAGCGTCCTTGAAGATGCCCATTTCGAACAGTTCGCGTTTGAGCACGAGTTCGCGCGGCATCTTCTCGCCCATCTTGTCGAACCACTCCTTGTGGCCGGCCAGTTCGGCCTTCCAGGCGTCGGCGTCGATGGTGGTCAGGGCCTCGAAGTCATCCTTGTTGATGTCCAGGCCGGTCCAGTCGATGTCCTCGAACTTCGGCATCCAGCCGAGCACGGTTTCCTTGGCGGCGACGGTGCCCTTGCAGCGGTCGACGATCCATTTCAGTACGCGCATGTTGTCGCCGAAGCCCGGCCACATGAACTCGCCCTTCTCGTTCATGCGGAACCAGTTCACGCAGAAGATCTTCGGCGTGGCATCGACGGTTTTGCCCATCTTCAGCCAGTGGTTGAAGTAGTCGCCCATGTGGTAGCCGCAGAACGGCAGCATGGCGAACGGGTCGCGGCGGACGACACCCTGCTGGCCGAAGGCGGCGGCGGTGGTTTCCGAGCCGAGGGTGGCAGCCATGTAGACGCCGTAGTTCCAGTTGAAGGCCTGGTACACCAGCGGCACGGTGGTGGCGCGACGGCCGCCGAAGATGAAGGCGGAGATCGGCACGCCGGCGGGGTCTTCCCAGGCCGGATCAACCGACGGGCACTGGTTGGCCGGGGCGGTGAAGCGCGAGTTGGCGTGGGCGGCCTTCTTGCCGGCCTTGCCGTCTTCCGGCGTCCAGTCCTTGCCCTGCCAGTCGATCAGGTGCGCCGGGGCTTCCTTGGTCAGGCCTTCCCACCACACGTCGCCGTCGTCGGTCAGTGCGACGTTGGTGAAGATGATGTTTTCCTTGAGCGTGGCCAGGGCGTTGTAGTTGGTCTTGGCCGAGGTGCCCGGGGCAACGCCGAAGAAGCCGGCTTCCGGGTTGATCGCGTAGAAACGGGTGATGCCGTCGGCGTCGAGGCGCGGCTTGATCCAGGCGATGTCGTCGCCGATGGTGGTGATCTTCCAGCCGTTCATCGGCTCGGGCGGGATCAGCATGGCGAAGTTGGTCTTGCCGCAGGCCGACGGGAAGGCGGCAGCGACGTAGGTCTTTTCACCTTCCGGCGATTCGACGCCGAGGATGAGCATGTGTTCGGCCAGCCAGCCCTGGTCGCGGGCCATGTTCGAGGCGATGCGCAGCGCGAAGCACTTCTTGCCGAGCAGGGCGTTGCCGCCGTAGCCGGAGCCGTAGGACCAGATCTCGCGGGTTTCCGGGTAGTGCACGATGTACTTGACGGTCGGGTTGCACGGCCAGGCGACATCCTTCTGGCCGGCTTCGAGCGGGGCGCCGACGGTATGCACGCAGGGGACGAATTCGCCATTGGTGCCGAGCACGTCAAACACCTTGGCGCCCATGCGGGTCATCGTGCGCATGTTGACGACGACATAGGCGGAGTCGGAAATTTCCACGCCGATGTGGGCGATCGGCGAACCGAGCGGGCCCATCGAGAACGGGATGACGTACATCGTGCGGCCCTTCATGCAGCCCTTGAAGAGGCCATTCAGGGTTTCGCGCATCTTGGCCGGTTCTTCCCAGTTGTTGGTCGGGCCGGCGTCTTCCTTGTTTGCGGAGCAGATGTAGGTACGGTCTTCGACGCGGGCGACGTCGGACGGGTCGGAGAAGGCCAGGTAGGAGTTCGGGCGCTTTTCCGGGTTCAGCTTGATCAGGGTGCCGGCTTCAACCATTTCCGCACACAGACGGTCATACTCTGCCTGCGAACCATCGGCCCAGTAGATGCGGTCGGGCTGGGTCAGCGCAGCAATCTCGGCGACCCATTTTTTCAGGCCTTCGTGTTTGACGTAATCTGGTGCATTCAGCGGTGCGGTCATGGCGATGTCTCTCTCTAAGTTACTGAAATAGCTAGGTTTCACGCCAGTCGCCGGGAGCTGCCACCAAGACTGCGAGCGGCTGGAGGCCGTCGGCTGGGAAGCCCGTAATTATGCATCAAATCAGGGTAAATAGCTACTTGACTTTTCGTATCTAAGTGATGTCCGAAATGAACAAAAGCCGCCAAGCTGATATAATTTATCGCATCACAAAACCGTATTTCACGATATAAAACGGAGGAAGACATGGATCCCAGGCAGCTGCGCGAGGCCGCGCTTTACTATCACCGTCATCCGAAGCCGGGCAAGATCGCGGTCACGCCGATCAAGCAGCTGACCAATCAGTACGATCTGTCGATGGCCTATTCGCCAGGTGTTGCCTTCGCCTGCGAGGAAATCGTCGCCGATCCGGCCGAAGCCAGCACCCTGACCGCCCGCGCCAACCTGGTTGGCGTCATCACCAACGGCACTGCCGTCCTCGGCCTCGGCCCGATCGGCCCGCTCGCCGCCAAGCCGGTGATGGAAGGCAAGGGCGTACTGTTCAAGAAATTCGCCAACATCGACGTTTTCGACCTTGAAATCGACGAGCGCGACCCGGACAAGCTGATCGAGACCATCGCCTCGCTGGAGCCGACCTTTGGCGGCATCAACCTCGAGGACATCAAGGCGCCCGAGTGCTTCTACATCGAGAAGAAGTTGCGCGAGCGGATGAAGATTCCGGTTTTCCACGACGACCAGCACGGTACCGCCATCGTCGTCGGTGCTGCCATCCTCAACGGCCTGCACCTGATCGGCAAGGATCTGTCCAAGGTCAAGATCGTCACTTCCGGCGCCGGCGCCGCGGCGCTTGCCTGTCTCGACCTGCTGGTCATGCTTGGCGCGCCGGTCGAGAACATCTGGGTCACCGACATCAAGGGCGTGGTCTACGAGGGTCGCGTCGAGGAAATGGACGAGATCAAGGTGCGCTACGCCAAGAAGACCGACGCCCGGTCGCTGGGTGAAGTGATCGCCGACGCCGATGTCTTCCTCGGCCTGTCGGCCGGCGGCGTGCTCAAACCGGAAATGGTCGCGAAAATGGCACCCCGGCCGGTGATCATGGCGCTCGCCAACCCGACGCCGGAAATCCTGCCCGAGCAGGTCAAGGCCGTGCGCGACGACGCGATCATGTGTACCGGCCGGTCGGACTACCCGAACCAGGTCAATAACGTCCTCTGTTTTCCGTTCATTTTCCGCGGTGCGCTCGACGTCGGTGCGACGACGATCACCGAGGAAATGAAGATGGCGGCGGTCAAGGCCATCGCCGAACTCGCTCGTGCCGAGCAGTCGGACGTGGTCGCTTCGGCCTACGGCGAGAAGATTTCCGGCTTCGGCCCGGAATATCTGATTCCCAAGCCCTTCGACCCGCGCCTGATCGTCAAGATTGCGCCGGCCGTGGCGCAGGCCGGCATGGATTCGGGCGTCGCGACGCGGCCGATCCAGGACTGGGACGCCTACCTGCAGGGGCTGAACGAATTCGTCTATCACTCCGGCCTGATCATGAAGCCGGTGTTCGCCCAGGCGCGACTGGCGCCCAAGCGCATCGTCTTTGCCGAGGGCGAGGACGAGCGCGTGCTGCGCGCGATCCAGGTCATCCGCGACGAGGGAATCGCCCGCCCGGTGTTGATCGGCCGACCGGCCGAAATCCTGCGGCGGATCGAGGCTGCCGGCCTGCGCATCCGCGAAGGTGAGGATTTCGAGATCATCCACTCGGAGAACAATGCCTTCTTCGACGCCCACTTCGACGAGTTCTGGCAGACCTACTACGGCATCATGCAGCGTAAGGGCGTCTCGCCCGACTACGCGCGCCGCGAAGTGCGCCGCCGTAATACGCTCTATGGCGCCTTGATGGTCCGCCTCGGTTACGCCGACGGCCTGATCTGCGGCACTTTCGGTCGTCACGACACGCATCGCGAATATGTCGAGAATGTCATCGGCACCCGCGCCGAGCATGATCGTTACTACACGATGAATCTGCTGCTGCTGCCCGGTCGCACCGTGTTCATCGCGGACACCTACGTGAATTACGATCCGAGTGCCGAACAACTGGTCGACATGACCTTGATGGCGGCCGAGGAAATCCGCAATTTCGGCATCGTTCCCAAGGTGGCGCTGCTGTCGCATTCCTCTTTCGGTACCGAGGACACGCCGACCGCGGTGAAAATGCGCGAGGTGCTCGGCGAACTCAACCGACGTGCGCCGGAACTCGAAGTCGAAGGCGAAATGCACGGCGACGCCGCGCTCGACGAGCAGATCCGCCAGGTGACCTTCCCCAATTCCCGCCTCAAGGGGCAGGCCAACCTGCTGGTGATGCCGACGCTGGACGCGGCGAACATCTCGTTCAACCTGCTCAAGGTGGCGGCCGGCGACAACCTGACCGTCGGACCGATCCTGCTTGGGGCGGCACGGCCGGTAAACATCCTGACGCCGACGGCCACCGTCCGCCGCATCGTCAACATGACGGCGTTGACCGTGGTTGACGCCTCCTGAGTAAGTGCCTCAGTTTTCGTCGCTATCTCAATGGTTTGATTGAAATTTTGTCCTTGGCTGATAAACTCGGATAAAATTCCGCCAAATCTTGGAGAGTTTCTACATGCGGCGAAAACTGTGGCTTCTGCTGACATCCCTGGCGCTGGTTCTGGCGCCTTTGCCGGTTATCGTGGACAAGGCAGAAGCTCAGACGAGCAAACCCAAGCAGTCGTCCGCCAAAAAGTCTTCGACCTCCGCCAAGCAAGCGAAGAAGACCGCGAAGAATACGACCAAGAAAACCGTCGCCAAGCATCAGGGCGCGGTGCGCCATGTTGCGGTCAGCGATGATCCGACCCGTCTGGCCATTCAATCCTCGGCTGCCCTGGTCCTAGATCAGAGCAGCGGTCGGGTGCTGGTCGAGAAGCAGCCGGACGCCGTGGTGCCCATCGCTTCGATCACCAAACTGATGACCGCCATGGTCGTGCTCGACGCCGGTCTCGACATGGAAGAAGTGATTTCCATCAGCAGCGCCGACATCGACGATCTCAAGGGGACCCGCTCGCGTTTGCCAGTGGGCACGACGATGACCCGCGAAACGGCGATGCTGCTGGCGCTGATGTCGTCGGAAAACCGCGCGGCCAATGCGCTCGGTCGCCACTATCCCGGCGGTTTGCGGGCTTTTGTCGATGCCATGAACCGCAAGTCGCGCTCGCTGGGCATGTTCGATACGCGCTTCGAGGAGCCGACCGGGCTGTCGAGCAACAACGTGTCTACCGCCCACGACCTGGCGCGCATGGTGACTGCCGCGGCACGTTACCCGCACATCCGCATGTATTCGACCACGGCCGAGGCCAAGCTGGAGCTGAGCGGGCGCATCCAGACCTTCGGCAACACCAATACCCTGGTTCGCAGCGACAACTGGCAGATCGGCCTGTCGAAGACCGGTTACATCTCCGAAGCCGGGCGTTGCCTGGTGATGCAGGCCTGGGTTGCCGACAAGCCGGTGGTCATCGTGCTGCTCGATTCGCAGGGCAAGATGACGCGCGTTGGCGACGCCAACCGGATCAAGCGCTGGATGGAAAGTGCCGGCCTGAAGCCGGTCGCCACGCCGGCCTGACCCGCCTGCCGGCGGCAGGCATCAATTGCGGTGGTGTACGTAGCCCAGGGCTTGTGAGACGGCGTTGGCCGTTTCCTGGACCTGGCGCGCCCATTCCGGGTTGTGACGATCGGCAGGGGCCGATACCGACAGCGCGGCAACGACCTGGCCTTCATCGTCGTGGATCGGTGCGGCGACGCACTTGAGGCCTAGTTCGGCCTCTTCGTCGTCGTAGGCGATGCCGTGGCGGCGAACCTTGTCCAGTTCCTTTTCCAGCGCTTCGAGCGTGGTCAGCGAATGCGGCGTCTTGCCCGGCAGGCCGGTGCGGCGGGCGTAGTCACGGACCTTCTGGGTGCCGTCGGCGGCCAGAAAAAGCTTGCCCAGCGAAGTCAGGTGCAGCGGCGCACGACCGCCGACCAGATAGACGACGCGAACCAGCGAACGTCCCGATGAGGTGCGCTCAAGATAGACGATCTCGTCGTCGTGACGGGCGCCGAGGTTGATTGCCTCGCCGATCTTTTCATGCAGTTCCTGCATGAAGGGCAGGGCGACTTCGCGGACATTGATCCGCGATTTGACGATGTTGCCGAGTTCGAGCAGGCGAATGCCCAGGCGGTAAGTGCCGGCATCCTGGCGCTCGACGAAACGGGCGTTGCACATCGCCGCGAGGATGCGGTGGGCGGTCGACGGATGGAGTTCGGTCGCCGTTGCCAGTTGCTTGAGGCTGGCTGCATCCGGCACCTGAGCAAGCGCGTCGAGCAGCGACATCATGCGCTCGATGACCTGGATCGAACCTGGCGTTCTGGTAGCGCCGTCGGCAACTTCTGACAACTGGATTCCTTTATTCGCGGGGTTTGAGTAGCATTAGCCACTTTGCCTTCTTGTGCGGCGCAATATTAACATGCGGATCGCCTTATACGTTACCTGTCTCGTTGACCTGATGCGCCCCTCAGTGGGCTTTGCCGCCCTGCGTTTGCTGACGGCAACGGGTAATGACGTCGTCGTTCCGCCGGCGCAGACCTGCTGCGGTCAGCCGGCCTGGAGCGCCGGCAACCGGCCGCTGGCCGAAATCCTGGCGCAGAAGGCGATTGTCGAACTGGAAGATTACGATGCGGTGGTCGTTCCTTCCGGTTCCTGTGCCGAGCAGATTCGCCTGACCTATCCCAAGCTGTTTGCCGACGATGCCGTCTGGGGACCGCGCGCCCGGGCGCTGGCCGCCCGTACCCAGGAACTGAGCGAGTTTCTCGCCGGCCAGGGCGAGCCGCTTGAGCCGCCCGGTGAATTTGCCGGCAGCGTCACCTATCACGATTCCTGCAAGGGCCTGCGCGGTCTCGGCATCAAGGCGCAGCCACGTGCCCTGCTCGGCCGCGTGCGCGGGCTGAGCCTGAAGGAGATGGCCGACTGTGAGGAATGCTGCGGCTTCGGCGGCGCCTTCGCCGAGAACTATGCTGATGTCTCGGCGCGCATCGTCGACCGCAAGTGCGAGTCGATTGCCACTGCCGGCGCCGATGCGGTGGTCGGCGGCGATCTTGGCTGCCTGCTCAACATCGAGGGGCGCTTGCGTCGGCGCGGCGACGAGACGACGCGGGTGCTGCACTTCGCCGAAGTGCTGGCCGGGGAAACGAAGCCATGAACGGCAACGCCCGTCACTCGCAGGCGATGCATTTCACCGCCCGCGCCGCCGACAAGGTGCGCAACCCGGTGCTGCAGCAAGCGCTGCAGAAGGCCAAGCCGCTGTTTTCCGGCAAGCGCGCCAAGGCGATGGCGGCGCTGCCCGACGACGGCCTCGAATTCGAACAATTGCGCGAGGCCTGCGCGGGCATCCGCGACCGGGCGTTGAACGACCTCGACGTGTGGCTCGAAATCTTCGAGGAAAACGCCCGCGCGCGCGGTGCGGAAGTGCTGTGGGCGCGCGACGGCGGCGAAATCTGCGATCTGGTGATCGATGTCGCTCGCCGTCATGGCGTCAAGAAGGTGACCAAGTCGAAGTCGATGCTCTCCGAAGAAGCGCATCTCAACGACGCGCTGGCCGCTGCCGGCATCGAGCCTGTCGAGACCGACCTCGGCGAATACATCATCCAGCTCGCCGGCGAAGCGCCGTCGCACATCATCGCGCCGGCGGTGCACAAGACGCTGCAGGAAGTCGAGGCGCTATTCGCCGAGAAGCACGGCCGACCGCAAGAGGCGCGGACTTCCGCCGACATCCCGGCGCTGACCCGCGAGGCGCGTGGTGTCCTGCGCCAGCACTTCCTGTCGGCCGACATGGGCATTTCCGGCGCCAATTTCCTGATCGCCGAGACCGGTACCGCGGCCTTGGTCACCAATGAAGGCAATGGCCGCATGGTGACGACGCTGCCGCGCGTGCACGTGGTGATCACCGGCATCGAGAAGGTGGTGCCGACGCTGCAGGATTTCGCGACCTTGATGCGCCTGCTGCCGCGTTCGGCGACCGGCCAGACGATCTCCAACTACGTCTCGCTGCTGACCGGCACGCGCGCTGACGACGAAACAGAAGGGCCGACCAAGACCGTCTTCATTCTGGTCGATAACGGCCGTGCCGACGTCGTCGGGTCGCACTACCAGGACATCCTGCGCTGCATCCGCTGCGGCGCCTGCATGAACCACTGCCCGGTGTATTTCTCGCTCGGCGGCCATGCCTACGGCTGGGTCTATCCGGGGCCGATGGGTTCGGTGCTGACGCCGCTCTATACCGGCATCGAGAACGCGCTCGACCTGCCGCACGCGTCGACCGGCTGCCGCCAGTGTTCGAGCGTCTGTCCGGTGCGCATTCCGCTGCCCGAACTGATGCACGGCCTGCGCCAGGAACAGCAGCGGCGCGGCCTGCGCCCCTGGGGCGAACGCCTCGGTCTGCGCGCCTGGGCCTGGGTTGCTGGCCGGCCGGCGCTGTACCGGGCGCTGACCCGGATCGCCGCCCGCTACCTGAACTGGCTGGCCGACGGCGAGGGCCGTATCCGCATTTTCGGTTTTGCGCCGGGCTGGACGACGGCGCGCGATCTGCCGGTGGCCGGCGGTGGCAAGACCTTTTTCGAACAATACGCAGCAAGCAAGAGAGACTGACAATGGAATTCGCACCCGAAGGCCCGATGGCCATTCCCCTCTGGATCAACGGCCGCGCCTACCTGACGGTGGGCGAGCGTTTCTTCGACGTGGTCAATCCGGCGACCGGGCAGGCTCGTCACCGGGTGCCGATGTGCGGTGCCGACGAAGCGGCGCAGGCCGTCGCCGCCGCGCGCGATGCCCAGGGCGCCTGGGCGGACTTGGGGCCGTCGGCGCGTCAGCTCTGTCTCGCCCGCTTGGCCGATGCCCTCGAGCGCTACGCCGGTCATTTCGCCAAATTGCTCAGCCAGGACAGCGGTCGTACCGACGACCTGGCAAGCGCCGAAGTGACGGCCGCCGTCGCCGGTTTGCGCGCGATGTCGGTGGGGGAAACCGGGGTGGCGGCGCTGGTCGTCGACGACAGCCAGCCGCTCGCCGGTCTGGTCGCCGCCGCCGTGCCGGCCCTGCTGGCCGGTGCGACCCTGGTCGTCAAACCGAGTCCGAAAGCGCCGTCGGCGGCTTTCGCCCTGTGCGAACTGGCGACCCGCAACGACTGGCCGGCCGGCGTGCTCAACCTTGTCCACGGCGACGGCCCGGCCATCGAAGGCTTGTGCGCGGCCGGCGTCGATTACCTGGTGTACGCCGGTGCTTCGGCGCTGGGCGCCCAGGTCGGCGAGCTGGCGGCGAAACACGGAACGGCGTTCGTCACGGTCGGCTGATGGAACGCATCGTCTATCTCGAACAGGCATCGATGATCGCCACCGTCCGGCGGCCGGCGTTCGCCCATGCGTGGGTCGAGTACCCGGCGACGACCGCCGATCAGGTGGCCGAGCGCCTGCGCGGGGCGAGTATCGCCATCGTCAACAAGGTGCCGCTGCCGGGCGCGGTGATCGACACCCTGCCCGACCTGAAGATGGTCGCGGTGGCGGCAACCGGCACCAATGTCGTCGATCTCGACGCCTGTCGTCGGCGCGGCATCGTCGTCAGCAACATCCGCGGCTACGCCGAACAGACCGTGCCCGAGCATGTCTTCGCGCTGTTGCTGGGGCTGTCGCGCAATCTGTTCGCCTGGCGCGAAACGGTGCAGGCCGGGCGCTGGCAACAGGCGACGCAATTCTGCCTGTTCGATCACCCGATCCGCGACCTGCACGGGGCGACGCTCGGCGTCGTTGGTGCCGGCAGTCTCGGCAATGGCGTCGTCCGGCTTGGCGAAGCCTTCGGCATGCGCGTGCTGCGCGCCGAACGCAAGGGGGCGGATGGCGTCCGTCCCGGCTATACCGCTTTCGCCGAGGTACTGGCGCAGGCCGACGCGATCAGCCTGCATTGCCCGTTGAGCGAGGCCACCCACCACCTGATCGGCGAGCCGGAACTGCGCGCGATGAAGCGCTCGGCCCTGCTGATCAACACCGCACGCGGCGGCATCGTCGACGAAGCGGCACTGATTCGCGCGCTGCGCGAAGGCTGGATTGCCGGTGCCGGTTTCGACGTGGTCACCGCCGAACCTCCGCCGGTCGGTCACCCCATGCTCGATCCGGCCCTGCTCGCCTTGCCCAACTTCATCCTCACTCCGCACGTCGCCTGGGCCAGTCGGCCGGCGATGCAGGCGCTGGCCGACCAGTTGATCGACAACATCGAGGCTTTCGTCGCCGGTCAGCCGAGGAACGTGGTCACATGAGCGCGCGCGACGACATTCTCGCCCGTGTTCGTGCCGGCGTTGGCAAGGGCGATGCCGACGCGCGTCGCGCGGCGGCTCTGGCACGCCTGCAAGCCGGGCAGGCGGGGCCGCAGCCGACCCTGACCGGCGATCTGGTCGAGCGCTTTTGCGCCAAGGCGGAATCGCTGGCCAGTACGGTTGCCCGCGTCGACGGCTATGCCACCGTGCCGGCGCATGTCGCCGACTGGCTGGGTGCCCGGCAACTGCCCTTGCGGGCGGTGACCGCGCTCGACGTCGCCGGGCTCGACTGGGCCGAGGCGGGCCTCTCCTGCCACAGCGGCGTGGCGGTCGATGCCGATCCGGTCGGTATTTCCGGCTGCTTCTGCGCCATCGCCGAAACCGGTACCTTGATGTTGCTGTCCGGCCCGGCGACGCCGGCCTCGGTCAGCCTGCTGCCGGAAACCCATATCGCGCTGGTGCCGGCGGCGCGCGTCGTTGCCACCATGGAAGACGCCTTTGCCCTGCTCAAGGCCGAACGCGGTGCCTTGCCGCGCGCCGTCAACTTCGTTTCCGGGCCGTCGCGCACCGGCGATATCGAACAAACCATCGTCCTCGGCGCCCACGGGCCGTGCCGGGTCCATCTGATCGTGATCGGGGAAAATTCATGAGTATTCAATTTGCCGTGCGCGGCGACCACATCCAACTCGACCAGCTGCTCAAGGCCACCGGCCTGTGCGAATCCGGCGGCGCCGCGCATGCAGCGATCGCCGACGGCCAGGTGACGGTCGACGGCCAGGTCGACACCCGCAAGCGGGCCAAGCTACGGCCCGGTCAGCGCGTCGTTTTTGCCGGCGAGACAGTGGAGTTGATCGCCGAGTAAATCCGCTGGCGCTTCAGCACATCTTGACCACGATGTCGTGCAGTGTGTTGGCGCAGTGGGCCATGCGGTCGGCAGCGTTGGCTAGGTGGCGGTAGATTTCGCGTTGCTTGAACATGTGAATGTAGTTGTCGCCTTGGAAGAGGTCGGCAATGGCGCGCCGGTAGGCCTTTTCCACCCGGCGTTCGGCCTTGCGTGCGGCGTCGGCGTCGTTGGCCGCTTCCGCCGGGGCCGTCGCCAGGCGGCTGAAGCCCTGTAACAGCGCGTCGGTGCCGAGTTTGATGTGCATCGCCATCTCCAGGCAGTGCTTGTCGGGCTGCAGGCCGAGCACCTCCATTTCGCTGACCGTCGTCTTGCAGTAATTGACCACCTCGTCGAGGTCCATGATCGCGCGGTAGAGATCCTCGCGGTCGATCGGCGTCGAGAAGGCCTCGTTCAGCGTGTGCAGGTTGTGGATCTTGACCCGGTCGGCTTCGTGCTCGTCCTTGCGGATCTGCTTGCCGATGTCGTGATCGGCGTTTTCCATGAATTCGACCAGCAGCCCGGTGGTCTTGCCGACCTGCCGGCACTGTTCGACGAGCATGCCGAAAAAGTCGGGCATTTTCGGGAAGAATCGGCTGAGCAGGCGGGACAGCAGCGAGGGCGAGGCGGTAGCGTTGCTCATGGCTTGGCTCCGAGGAAAAGATTGACCAGCGCATAGGCCAGGATGGCGACCAGGGCGGCGCCGGGAATGGTGATCAGCCAGGTGGTGGCGATGTCCTTGGCCTTGGCCCAGCGCACCGCGCGCGGGCGTTCGGAGGCGCCGATGCCCATGATCGAGGTGGCGACGATGTGCGTCGTCGATACCGGCGCGCCGCCCAGCGAGGCGCTCATGATCACCAGGCCGGAGGTCAGTTGCGAGCCGAGGGCATGGATCGGGCGGACGCGGTAGATGGCGAAACCCAGCGTGCGCACGATGCGCCATCCACCGGAGAGGATGCCCAGGGTCATCGCCGTGGCGCAGGCGAGCATGACCCAGAACGGCACGGCAAAGTGCGGGATGAAACCGCCGAGCAGCAGCACCAGGGTCAGGATGCCCATGCTTTTCTGCGCGTCGTTGGCGCCGTGGGCGAAGGCCAGCCCGGCGGCGGTGAAGAACTGGGCAAAACGCAGGTGACGGTTGGCAGCCGGCGTGGCTGCCCGGAGCAGGACGCTGAGGATGCGGTGAATGGCGAAACCGACCCAGAAACCGATCAGCGGCGACAGGATCAGCGCCGCCAGGACCTTGACGATGCCGGTCAGCCGTCCGTCGAGCAACTCCTGGAAGCCCCAGACCACATGATCGACGCCGACGCCGACGACGACCGCGCCGATCAGGCCGCCGACCAGGGCGTGCGACGACGACGAGGGAATGCCGAAATACCAGGTGCCGAGATTCCACACGATGGCGCCGATCAGGCCGCACAGCAGCATGGCCAGTGACAGCAGCGGCAGGATGCCGCCGAGTTCGACGAACTTGCCGATGGTGTTGGCAACCGCCGTGCCGCCGAGCAGGGGGCCGAGGAATTCGAAGACGCCGACAACGATGACAGCCTGCGCCGGGGTCATCGCCCGCGAGGCAATGACCGTGGCGACGATGTTGGCCGCGTCATGGAAGCCGTTGGTGTAATCGAACACCAGGACGACGACGACGGTTGCCAGCGCGAGCAGGAACAGGGTGTCCATGCGTGTTGCCCGGTGTCGGGTCTCCCTCCGGATTGGTATATGTTGTTTTGGTCAGTATAGCGCGCGCCCTTGCGGGTGTGTGTCGGGTTAAAATAAGCGAATCCTAATAGTATGGCGCATGCCGGGAACAACCATGTCCTACCCCAGTTTTTCCTCGATTTCCCGCAGTTTTGCCCCTGGCTGGTTCGCCGCCGTCATGGGCACCGGCGTGCTGTCCATGAGCACCCTGGCCCTGTCGGCGTGGTGGCCGCCGCTGGTCGGTCCGGCGGAAGTGCTGCACTGGTTCAATGTGTTCCTTTTCGCGCTGCTCGCCGTGCCCTGGCTGACCCGCTGGTTGCGTTTTCCCCAGGCGGCGATGCAGACCCTGCAGCATCCGGTGCAGGCCAATTTCTATCCGACCTTTTCGATTGCCCTGCTGGTGCTGGCAGCCCAGTGGGTGCAGTTCGGTCCCTATGTCGGTGCGGCGCTCTTCTTCTGGTGGGCAGGTGTCATCCTGCATTTCGTGTTCAGTTTTGCCGTGCTCTTCTTCATGTTTCGCGGCGAGCATGTGGCGCTCGATCATGTGACGCCGGCCAAATTCATCCCGGCGGTTGGTCTGGTGGTCATGCCGCTGGCCGGTGGTCCGCTGCTCGTGCACATGGACGGGGCGCTACGCGAATGGGCCTTGACGGCCAATATTGTCGGCCTCGGCGCGGGCAGCATGATGTACCTCGGTCTGCTCGGCCTGACCCTGCAGCGCAAGTACCTGCACAAGCCGGCGCAGGGCATCCTGACGCCGACGGTGTGGATTCATCTGGCGCCGATCGGCGTCATCCCGGTCAGTTTCATGAACCTGGCCGAACATTTTCCCTTCCCGGTCGTGCGCGAGATTGCGGCGGTGCTGATGGCGCTGGTCTGGGGCTTTGGTGTCTGGTGGCTGGTGATGGCCAGCCTGCTGACCTGGTCGGCCAAGGCTGCGGGGCAATTGCCGTTCGCGCTTTCCTGGTGGGGGTTTACTTTTCCGCTGGGGGCGTTCGCCGTGGAGAGCCTGCGGCTGTACAAGATTTTCGGCTGGAGCAGCATGCTGGTGATCGGCGTGCTGGCCTGGCTCATGTTGTGCGGTTTCTGGTCGCTGACCCTGTGGCGAACCGTGCGCGGGGTAATGAGCGGCGCTATCTTTCAGCCGCACCCATGATGGCCTGGGGGGACTTCCTGGGCCGGGAGCACATGCAAAAAAAGGCGGGCGACTAGCGCCCGCCCAAGCGGAGTCTGCCCTGTTTGGCGTCAGGGCAGGAGGAAAGAGGCTTTCTCCCGCAGGCTAATGTCGGCATTGCCCTCGGCGGTGATGGTGAAATGGATCGGGTTGGAGCCGCGTTTGCCCGATTCCGGCGGCGCCGCAACCACGACGTTGAACGAGGTCAGGCCGGCAGCCTTGGCGTCGACCGTGTCTTCGCCGCTGATCTTGAGGCCGTCGAGACCGTCGACGGCCAGTTTGTAGCGCTGCGGCGATTCGGTGGTGTTCATGATCTGCAGCATGAAGACGTTCTCGATGCTGCCGTCGTCCGCCTCGCGGGCGAGCGTCGAGCGGTCGCGGATGATGTCCATCTTCAGCGGGATGCGGTTGACCAGGAAGTAGCCGGCAATGATCGTGATCAGGATCAGGATGGCGGTGTAGACCAGGACGCGCGGCCGGATCATGTGGCTGAGGATGTCGGCCTTCGATTCCTGTTTGGCCATGGCATTTTCGGTCGAGTAGCGGACCAGGCCGCGCGGCAGCCCGACCTTGTCCATGACCTGGTCGCAGACGTCGATGCAGGCGGCGCAACCGATGCATTCATACTGCAGGCCGTTGCGGATGTCGATACCGGTCGGGCAGACCACCACGCACTGACCACAATCGACGCAGTCGCCCAACTTGCTGGTGTCGGTGCCTTTCTTGCGCACGCCGCGCGGTTCGCCGCGAGCCGGATCGTAGGTGATGATCAGCGTGTCCGGGTCGAACATCACGCTCTGGAAACGGGCATACGGACACATGTACTTGCACACCTGTTCGCGCATGAAACCGGCGAACAGGAAGGTGAAGCCGCCGTAGAGGAAGATCCACAGGGTTTCCCAGGGGCCGAGGTTGTTGGTCAGGACGTTGTTGATCAGTTCGTCCATCGGCGTGAAGTAGCCGACCAGCGTGAAGCCGGTCCATAGCGACAGGATGCCCCAGAGCAGGAACTTGGTCACCTTGATGCGCAGCTTGCGTGCATCCATCGGCGCCTTGTCCAGTTTCATCCGGGCATTGCGGTCGCCCTCGACCCAGTTTTCGATCCACATGAACAACTGGGTATAGACGGTCTGCGGGCAGGCGTAGCCGCAGAACAGCCGCCCGGCCACGGCGGTGACCAGGAACAGCGCGTAGGCCGAGATGATCAGCAGGACGGCCAGGTAGATGACGTCCTGAGGCCAGAAGACCAGGCCAAAGAGGTAGAACTTGCGCTCGACCAGATGGAACAGGATGGCCTGCCGTTCGTTCCAGACCAGCCAGGGGGCGCCGTAGAAAACGACCTGGGTCAGCAGGACCAGGACGATGCGCCAGTTATCGAAAAATCCGCGTACCCGCTTGGCGTAGATTTTCTTGCGTTTTTCGTAGAGTGAAACTTCGACTGCCGGTTCCTGCTTGTTCTGATCGTCCGCTTGAGTCATTTTTGTTTTACACCTGTTAGTTGTTATGGTCGGAAACCGGGGTGGGCGTGTCTGCCGACTATTCGCATGAAGCAAGCCTGCGGGGCGAACTAAGGGGGATATGCGACCAGCCGACCGGCGCACCGTGAGCTCTAGAACTCCAAGGAAAGCACATTGAGCAGTGGGAGGTGACCCCGGTTTCCGGGATGACTAATATCAAGTTGCGTGCCAGCTTGGGTGTGTTGCTTGATTCATTAAAAATCAACTGCTTGGAATTTGTTTTGTTCGGCTGTTCGATGTTTTTTGAAATGCTGTGTCAGAATCGGCAGCATTGATTGGCTGAGGTGACAGTTTTGACATCGCATTTCCTGAGTGAGTTGATTTCCTTTCTCGATGGTTTGCCTGAGCCGCGTATCGTAATGAGCGCCGATTACCGGATCATTGCCGCCAATGCGGCCTATACGCGCGAGTTTGGCGGGGGGCGCGAGCTGGCCGGCCGAGCGTGCTACGAGGTCTCGCATCGATTCAATGTGCCGTGCGACCAGGCCGGCGAATCCTGCCCGCTCAAACTCAGCCTGGAGGCGGGTGAACCGCAACGGGTCCTGCACCTGCATCACACGCCCCGGGGTGAGGAGCATGTGCTGGTCGAAACTTCGCCGATTCGTGATGAGACCGGCGAAATTGCCTATTTCGTCGAAACCATGCGCCTGGTGCGCCAGGCCAGCAGTCGAGCGGCCACCAGCGGGCTGGTCGGACGCTCGCCGGCATTCAGCAGCATGCTGGAAAAGATGATGCGGGTTGCGCCTTCCGACGCTGCGGTCCTGTTGCTCGGCGAGACGGGGACCGGCAAGGAACTGGTGGCGCACGCCATTCATGAGGCCAGTGCCCGGGAGGAAGGGCCTTTTGTCGCGGTCGATTGCGCGGGAATGACGGAAACCCTGTTCGAGGCCGAGTTGTTCGGTTATGAAAAAGGCGCCTTCACCGGGGCCACGCATCGCAAGCAGGGCTTGGTCGAAGCGGCTTCGGGCGGTACCCTGTTCCTCGACGAAATCGGCGAACTGCCGCTCTCGCTGCAGGTCAAGCTGCTGCGCCTGCTCGAAACCGGAACCTATCGCCGGGTTGGCGGCCTGGACTGGTTGCCGGCCGATTTCCGGCTGATCACGGCGACGCACCGCGATCTTGCTGCCATGGTGGTGGCTGAAAGCTTTCGCCGCGACCTGTATTTCCGCATCAATACCTTTCCGATCCGGACGCCGGCATTGCACGAGCGTAGCTCGGACATTCCCCTGCTGGCCGAATCGCTGCTGGCCCGGGTTGACCGCAAACCGGGCCGGCACTTCACGGCGGCCGCGCTTGACTGGCTTGCCGTGCAGCGGTTCAGCGGCAACATCCGCGAGTTGCGCAATCTGATCGAGCGTGCTTCCCTGCTTGCCGACGGCGATGCCATCGATGTCGGCCATCTTCTTGAAATGACCGATCCGCCGCTGGTTCAGCCGGCCGAGCGGGATGCCGCGAGCGGTTTTCGGGTGGATGGCCTGATTGATCTGGAAACGCTGGAAAAACGCTATCTCAAGTGGTCCAGGCAGACGCACGGCGGTGATATGGATGCGCTGGCCAGGCAACTCGGAATCAGCACCCGGACCTTGTATCGGAAACTGGAGCGTGTGAATTGATGGAGAAAATTCACGATTGTCTTCAATATATGACATTGTTATATTCCGTGCGGCTTGTGGGAGTGGCTTATCCCTTGTCTTTACCAAGTCTTACATTCCCGCATGATTGTTAATCTAGAATCGAGAAAAGCTGTTCTATTTCCAATAGAGGGTCCATTGGGTCAGAGTGCGCCGGAGCGCGTGCGACAGAATGGGTGACGAAGGTTCTTTGCGAGTGATAAATATGAAAATCAGGACAATTCCCTTTTTGCTGGCGGTTGCGGTTTTCCCCGTCTCCGCTCTTGCCCAGAATGCGCCTTCCCCGGAGGTGCAGCAGGCCCTGCGCGAGATTGCCCAGCAAGCAGTGCTGAAGAGCCCGGAAGTGACGACCAAGTGGCGTAACTACAAGGCGGCCGACGAGGAAATCGGGGTGGCACGCGGCGGTTATTTTCCGCGGGTTGACCTGACGGCCGGTACCGGCCGCGAGAGCCTGAAGACCCCGCCGACGAACGTCAAGGACGACTATACCCGGCGCGGTTACGCACTGACCCTGAACCAGATGGTGTTCGACGGGTTTGCCACGCGCAGCGAGGTTCGCAAACTCGACAAGGCGCGTCTGGTCCGTTACTACGAACTGCTGGAAGCCTCCGAGAATGTCGCCCTGGAAGCCAGCCGCGCCTATCTCGATGTGCTGCGCTACCGTTTCCTGGTCGATCTCGCCGAAGACAACTACATCCGCCACAAGGCCACGCATGAGCAGTTGAAGGCGCGTACGGCGTCGGGCGTCGGGCGTCGCGTCGATCTGGAACAGGCGGGCAGCCGTCTGGCCCTGGCCGAAGTCAACCTGACCACGGAAACCGCCAACCTGCATGATGTATCCGCGCGCTATCAGCGTCTGGTCGGCAACATGCCGCCCGACGTGATCGTTCCGCCCAGCCTGGTCGGTAGTGCACTGCCGGCCAGCCCGAAGGCGGCACTGGACATCCTGCACAAGCGCAATCCGACGCTGCATGCGGCGATCGAGAATATCGAAGCCGCCCAGCACGACATCGCCGCCAAGCGTTCGGCCTACTCGCCCCGAGTGGATCTGCGGGCCAGAACCGAGAGCACCTCCAACTATCAGGGTGTCAGCGGCGACCGCGATTACAACGTGGCCGAGGTAGTGTTCAGCTGGAACCTGTTCAACGGCGGTTCGGATCGGGCGCGTGAGCGCCAGTTCATGGAGCGCAAGCACATGGCCGTGGAAATGCGTGAAAAGGCCTGTCGCGACACGCGCCAGACGTTGCTGATCGCGTACAACGACGTGCTGCGACTGAAGGAGCAGTCCAACTACCTGGCAACCCAGGTCGCCTTGCTGGAAAAGACGCGCAATGCCTATCGTGACCAGTTCAATGTCGGCCAACGCACCTTGCTCGACTTGCTGGATACCGAGAACGAATTGCTGTCGGCGCGGCGTGCGGCAGTCAATGCCGATACCGACCTGACGCTGGCCTATCTGCGCACCTACGCCGGCATGGGGTCGCTGCTGGAATTCATGGGGCTGCAGAAGCTTGATACCCATACACCGACCGCTGGCGAACTGGCCGAAGTCGATGCGGCTTCGCTGTGCCCGACCGATGCCGTCACCCAGCAAGCCTCGTCGCGCGATGCGCTCGATGCCAAGGCTCGCGAGATGATGACCGCGCCGCGTTCGCCGGTGGTGGCGCAGGCCCCGCAGGAACTGGTGCCGCAGACTGCCGTTGGCGATATCGAAAATCGGGTACGTTCCTGGGCTGAGGCCTGGTCGGCGAAGGATTACTCGGCCTACACCGGTTTCTATGCGCCGACCTTCACGCCGGATGGCGGTCTTTCCCGCGAGGACTGGGACCAGTTGCGTCGCGCCCGGATCTCGCCGCGCGAGCGCATCTCGGTCACCGTCGACAAGCTCCAGGTACGTATGGATGGCGAGGAACGGGCCTTTGCCGAGTTTGAGCAGACCTATCGCTCGAACATCTTCAACGACCGTGTCATGAAGACGCTTGAGATGATCAAGGTCGATGGCAAGTGGTTGATCAACCGCGAAAGCTCCACCCCTTGCGTGGGTAATACTGTCGGCGGTTGCCATCGACTGGCACGCTGAAAACCCGCGGGGCTGAGTCCCCGCGTTGGAAATAAAACCCCCGGGGATAAGTTTCCCGGGGGTTTTTTATTCAGGGTGTCAGGTTAGATCGACCTGGGAGACAAACACATAGCCTTGCGAGCGCAAGGTCTTGATGAAGCTGCTGCCGTCGGCCTGTTTGCCCAGAATGCGCCGGATTTGACTGACATGGACGTCGATGATCCGGTCGTAAGGGATGTACTCGCGTTTGAGGACGCGGGAGAGGCATTCCCGGGACAGGGGTTCGAACGGGTGCTCAAGAAATGCCATCAGCAGGGAAAAACCGGAAACGCCGATCGATACGGGTTCGCCGTTGCCGTTCAGCAGTTCCCGGGCAGCGGTGTCCAGCGTCCAGTGCCCGAAACGCATACGCTTGAAATCTGCCCGCGAAACCGCCGTCTGACTACGTAGCTGGCTGCGTCGGAGCAGCGCACGGGTACGGGCGAGCAGTTCGCGCATGTTGCAAGGCTTGGGCAGGAAGTCGTCAGCGCCGATCTCGATACCGATGATGCGCTCGATTTCGTCGGAGCGCGTGGAATGAATCAGAACCGGTATCTCGGAGTGCTGGCGCAGCTGCCTGAGGAGTTCGAGTCCGTCCGCGTCGGGGAGGCTCAGGTCGAGGATCACCACGTCGGGGTTTTGATCGAGCTGTTGCCACATGGCGGCGCCATTTTCGGCGAAAATGCTGCCGATCCCCACTGTACCAAGGGTGGCGCTGACAACATGGCGGGTGCCGGGGTCATCTTCTACGATCAGTGCGGTCTGATTCATGGGAGGGGTAAAGATGCTCGATGGAAATGATTGTAATGCATTGTAAAAGGAAGTGCGCAGGCCGTTGTTCAATGGACGAGAGGAGGCAAGCCCCGGCGTTCGGGGGTTTTACCTTTTTTCAACCAAGTTTTTTGCCGGCGAGGGAAAATGATCCTCTCTTAAACGGCTGGCGGTGCTAAGTCCATGATGCTGATACCTCAGGAACTGGAAGGCTTCGATGTGAGGGACGCCGTAGCACGCATGCTGGATCGTCCCGAGTTGTGGTGGCAGGCGGTCGGCTTTTTTGTTCATCATTTTTCAGGATGGGAAAATGCCTGGCTTGATGTACATGGCAACGATCAAGCCGAGCGTCGGTGTGTGCATGCGATCCGGAGTGCGGCGGCGAATGTCGGTGCGATGCGGCTTTCCGCGCTGGCCGAGCGCCTGGAAAAGTTGCTGCTGCAGCGAATTGCCGGCGAGGATGTGGATATTCCCGTCGAGCTGCGCGCCGATCTTGCGGCTGCCTTCTCGGAGGCGTGGAAAAGTGCCGATGCAGCCTGGCGGGAAGCGGGTTGTGAGTTGCCGGGGCAGTCGTGACGAAACAGTTCGAGCCGGCACCGCTGGGTCGGCATCTGGCCCGCGTCAATCTGCAGGTGTTGCTGCCGGCTTTCCTTATTCTTTCGGCCATCATCCTGCTGACCGCCGGCGGTATGGATTTGCGGGACCGGATCGACGAAGGTCGGGCGCGGACCGCGCTGCTCGAAGAGATGCTGAGCAAGGGCGTGCTAGTCGAGGATCCGGTACGGGTGTCCGTGTTCAGGAAAATGTTGTATTCATTGCCCGATCTGCGTTCGCTGACCCTGTACCGAGACGATCAAAGCATTTATTTCGAATATCTGCGCCCTGACAGCTACGCGGTATCGGGCTGGAAGCCGCCGGTTTTTGAAGAAGGTTATCGTCTGCAGCCCGGCTACGTCGACTTTCTGGTTCGCGGCAAGGTTGCCGGCAGCGGCTGGATGCTGGTCAGTTTCGATCTGGGGCGCCTGCATCGGGAAATGCTGGGTTATGCCCTGTTGATCCTGATCGAATTTGCGCTGGCCCTGTGGGTCATCCTGCGACTGCAGCGCCGACAGGTCGAGCGTGCCATGCGTCCGCTGGACCTGCTGAACGAAAACATGGCCGAGATTTCGCTCGGACACCTCGAAACGCGGGCGGCACATTCGGATATCGCCGAGTTCGAGCGCCTGAGCGCAGGTTTCAACCAGATGGTCGAGCAGATACGCGAGCGTGATCACTGGCTGGCTTCGCATCTCGGTAACCTTGAGCAGATCGTCGAGCAGCGGACCCGGGAGTTGCGGCAGGCCAAAGAGATCGCCGAAGCGGGGAGTCTGGCCAAGAGTGAATTCCTAGCGACCATGAGCCATGAAATCCGGACCCCGATGAACGGGGTTCTGGGCATGACAGAACTGCTCCTGAATACAGGGCTGACGCCGACCCAGCGGCAGTTCGTCGAGGCGGTCGATCGCTCCGGGCGGCACTTGCTGGCAATCATCAACGACGTGCTCGATTTTTCCAAGATCGAATCCGGGTACTTCGAACTGGAGGAAGAGGATTTCGATCTTGTCCGCCTGCTCAACGAGGCGGTCGAACTGTTTTCTCAGCCGGCGCACAAAAAGGGCCTGACGTTGCTGATCGAAGTCCCGGCCGGCCAGGCATTGCATGTGCGCGGCGATGCACTGCGTTTGCGTCAGGTGGTTGCCAATCTGCTCAACAACGCGGTGAAATTTACCGATCGGGGAGAGATCGTGCTCAGTCTGGCGCTGCTGCCATCCGAGGCCGGTTGCCAGTGCATGGCGTTGCGGGTCCGGGATACCGGCGTCGGCATCCCGCCGGAAGCGCGGGAGCGGATTTTCGAACACTTTGCCCAGGCCGACGGCTCGACCAGCCGGCGCTTTGGCGGTACCGGCCTTGGTCTGGCCATCTGCCGGCGGCTGGTTGACATGATGGGGGGGGAAATTTCCGTGGACAGCATGCCCGGCGTGGGTTCGTGCTTTACCGTGAAGCTCTGCCTCCCCACTGTCGAAAGGCTGGTGCCGGACGATTTGCCGGATGCCGGGGGCGGAGTGACGGCCCGCCGGGTTGATGTGCCCACCGACACGGATGTGGCAACGCCGGTCCTGCGCGGTCGGGTGCTGCTGGCGGAGGACAATGAAAGCAACCAGATTGTCGCGCGTACCCACCTCGAACACCTGGGCCTGCAGGTGGTCGTGGTCAACGACGGTCAGCAGGCCATCGATCTGCTGGCCCGCGAGTCTTTCGATCTGGTCCTGATGGATTGCCAGATGCCGGTGGTCGATGGTTTCTCGGCCTGCGCAGAGCTGCGGCGCCGGGAAGCGCAGGGCGATCTGCCGCGTCTGCCGGTGGTGGCGCTGACGGCCAATGCCATGCGCGATGACCGGGCACGTTGCCTGGCAGCCGGGATGGACGACTACCTGGCCAAACCTTATCGGGGCGAGGAAATGCTCGCCGTGCTCGAGCGCTGGCTGCCCCGTGAACGTCGCAAGCTGGTGGCGACACCGCTGACGCCAGCGCCGGCGTCGGTGCCCGCCATGCCGGGGAGTCAGGCACTCGATCCGGGGGTTTTCGAACAATTGCGTACCCTGGCGCCGAATGGGGCCGGCGCCTTGATCCGCCAACTGGTCGAGGCTTATCTGCGGGGCATGGAAAGTTTGTGGAGCGACTATGAATCCGCCCTGTCTGCCGGTGATGCGGCGGCCATGGCACGAGCCTGTCACGCGATGAAATCGAGCAGCTACAACGTCGGGGCGCTGCGTTTTGCCGGCTTGTGTCGGGAAATCGAGGCCTTGTGCCAGGAAGGCAAGCAGGAAGAAGTCATGGCCTTGCACCCCGGATTCGTCGCCGAACAAGAGGCAGTGCGCATGGCCCTGGACGAGATGTTGGAAAAGAGGCTGACGTCATGAGCGAACGTGTATGTCGGGTACTGGCGGCGGACGACGATCCGACCATGGGGCTGATGTTCGGCGTTGTCCTCTCCGCGCCGGGGTTCGCCTTGCGCTATGTTCCGGATGGCGAGGCGGCACTGGCGGCTTACGGCACCGGCGGCAGTTTCGACATCGTCGTGCTTGACGTAGAAATGCCGGGTATTGACGGCTTGCGACTTGCCGAGACTATCCGGCGGTGCGAGCCGGAACTGCCAATCGTGTTGTTGAGCGGGCGCGAGGACGCGGCATTTTTCGACGCTGCTTCAAGGCTGGGCCTCCGTCATCTGTCCAAGCCGGTTGACTGGACGGCGCTGGCCGCTCGCCTGCGGGCGTGGCTGGTTTGATCCCCGGGCACTTGTCTGTTTGACCGGGTCTCGGGTTAGACTGGCGGCGATGCACCAGAATTTTTACAAGCGGAGGAAACACACATGAAAAAATTGATCCCTGTCGTCCTGGGCCTGATGATTGCCGCGCCGACCATGGCATCGGAGGAGCTGGCCAAGGCCAAGAACTGCACCACCTGTCATGGTATGGCCAAGAAGATCGTCGGTCCGGGCTACCAGGAAATCGCCGCCAAGCGCGCCGGCGAGAAGGGGGCGGAGGCAGCCCTGGCTGCCAAGATCAAGAACGGCAGCAAGGACGAGTGGGGCAAGGTGCCGATGCCGCCCAATGCCGTCACCGATGCCGAGGCACTGGCACTGGCCAAGTGGGTCCTGTCGTTCAAGTAAGAACTGTCAGGCGGTAGCAGGAAGGCGCCCGCAGAGGCGCCTGATATAACAATCACCCGGAGACTGTCATGGGGCCGTTGACTCCCGAACAGCGTCGGCGGCGCTGGCTGGCGCTGGCCGTTGTCGCGCTGGCGTACATCCTTTCCTTTTTCCAGCGCTTTGCGCCGGCCGGTATCGCCCAGGATCTGGCTGCCGCCTTCCAGACCTCGGCGGCCTCGCTCGGCGTGCTCGCCGCGACCTATTTCTACATCTACACGGTGATGCAGATCCCCACGGGGATTCTGGCCGATACCCTGGGGCCGCGCCGGATACTGGCGCTGGGGGCGTTGGTCGGTGGTGTCGGTAGTCTGCTGTTCGGCTTCGCGCCGTCGCTCGAATTCGCATTGGCCGGCAGAACCCTGGTCGGGCTCGGTGTTTCGGTCACCTTCATCGCCATGCTCAAGCTGGTGGCCGTGTGGTTCGAGGAGAACCGTTTTGCAACCATCGTCGGCATCTGCATGCTGGTCGGCAATCTCGGTTCGGTGCTGGCTGGGGCACCCCTGTCGGCGATGGCCCAGGCGACCGGCTGGCGCGGGGTATTCATCGGCGTCGGCGCCGTCTCTCTGGTGCTTGGGGCCCTGTGCTGGCTGATCGTTCGCGATGCGCCGACCGCTTCGGGCGAAGCATCGCGGCCGCGTTTCGACCGGACGGTGGTGCTTTCCAGCCTGCTGGCGGTGATCCGCAACCGTGCCACCTGGCCGGCGGCGCTGGTCAATACCGGCATGTCCGGCGCTTTCTTCACCTTTGCCGGGCTGTGGGCGACGCCTTACCTGATGCAGGTGCACGGCATGGCGCGCGCGACCGCTGCCAATCACCTGTCCTTGTGGTTCGGCGGTTTTGCCGTCGGTTGCCTGTTCATCGGCGGTCTGTCCGACCGCCTGGGGCGGCGCAAACCGGTGATGATTGCCGTCTCGCATGTGTACGTGGCGATCTGGCTGATCCTGCTGTCCTGCGTGGCGATGCCGCTCAGCCTGTCGTACCTGCTTTTTGCCCTGCTCGGTTTGTCGACCGCCGGGTTCAGCCTGACCTGGGCGTGCGCCAAGGAGGTCAATCCGCCGTTGCTGTCGGGGATGTCGACCAGCGTTGCCAACATGGGCGGTTTCCTCTGTGCCGCGATCATGCAGCCGGTCGTCGGCTGGATCATGGATCTCGGCTGGCATGGCGAAATGGTCGCCGGTGCCCGCGTCTACGACGTCGCCACCTGGCAGAACGGCGTCTTGGCAGTGACCTTGTGTGCCGCGCTGGGTGCTGCCGCCAGCTGGCGTATCCGCGAAACGCGCTGTCGAAACGTCTGGCAGGCGCCATGATCCGGGTCTGAAAACTGACTTGCGGTGGTTTCGTGAATTAGCGTATGCTTATATTCATGAAGCCCATCCTGCCCGTACTGGTTCTTGCCCTCGGACTGGTGTCGCCCGCCATGCATGCGGCCGATGCCTTGCCGGTTGTCGTCGTCAAGCCGCATCCGGTCGATCTGACTTTTCCCGCCGAATCGGTCGTTGAGGCAGTCATGCAGGCGACGGTCGGGGCCCAGGTCGCCGGCCGCGTCACCGAGGTACGCGCCGACGCCGGTCAGCGGGTCAGCAAGGGCGACTTGCTGATGCGTATCGACGCCCGCGAAGCTAGTGAAGCCGCCCGGGCGGCAGAAGCACAATACACCGTGGCGAAATTGAATTACGAACGCCACAAGCAGTTGAAAGAACAGAAATTCGTCAGTCAGGCGGCGCTCGACAAGGCCAAGGCCGATTTCGATGCGGCGGCGGCCAATCGCAGTGCCGCGGGCGCCAGCCAGAGTCACGCGAGCATTGTCGCCCCGATGACCGGCATCGTCGCTCGCCGGCATGCCGAAGCCGGCGACATGGCGATGCCGGGAATGCCATTGTTCACCATTTACCAGCCGGGCGGCCTGCGCGTCACCGCCAGCGTGCCCCAGCATCGTCTGCCGGCCATGCGTGGTGTGACCAGCGCCCGTGTCGAGTTCCCGGAACTCGGCAAATGGGTCGATGCGACTGCCATTCAGGTCTTGCCCACGGTCGATGCGGCGACCCATGTCGCGCAGGTGCGTGTCAGTCTGCCGGGACTAGCGGAAGCCGTTCCCGGCATGTTCGCCCGGGTCCATTTCGTTACCGGCCGCGCCGACAAGCTGACCGTACCGGCCGGCGCGATACTGCGCCGCGGCGAAGTTGCCGCCGTCTATGTGCAGACCGCCGATCAACGTCTCGTCCTGCGCCAGTTGCGCCTCGGCGAAGCCGTCGGTCAGGGCGAGATCGAGGTGCTGGCCGGGCTGGCTGCAGGTGACAAGGTGGTCACCGATCCGGTCAAGGCGGCCATTCAAGTTCAGTCGGGCAAGTAGGCCATGGCCGCCGAAAAGACCTCGCTCGGCATTTCCGGGCGTATTGCCGCCGCCTTCCAGGATTCGCGGATCACCCCGCTGCTCGCGCTGGTCGCCTTCCTGATGGGCGTTTTCGCGACCCTGGTCACGCCGCGCGAGGAAGAGCCGCAGATCGACGTGACCATGGCCGACGTGCTGGTCGCCTGGCCGGGCGCTTCGGCCAAGGATGTCGAGAATCTCGTGGCGACGCCGGGCGAGCAGGTGCTGTCGCGCATGCATGGCGTCGAGCATGTGTATTCGATGTCACGCCCCGGCATGGCGGTGATCACCGTGCAGTTCGAAGTCGGCGTCAAATACAACGACGCGGTGCTACGCCTGCACGACACGGTGATGGCGCATCGCGACTGGCTGCCGGCCAATCTCGGCGTGTCCGAGCCGGTGATCAAGCCGCGCGGCATCGACGACGTGCCCATCGTTGCGCTGACCTTCCACACCGCCGATCCGGCACGTTCGGCCTACGAACTGCAGCAGGTGGCGCGTGCGGTCGAGATCGAACTCAAGCGGATCCGGGGTACGCGCGACATCTCGACGCTCGGCGGTCCCGATCATGCCGTGCGCGTGCTGCTCGACGCCGAGCGGATGAACGCTTTCGGCGTCACGCCGCAGGACATTGCCGGTGCGCTGACGGTGTCCAATGCGCTGCAGACCTCCGGCAGCCTGGTCGCCGGCAATCGCGAAATCCTCGTGCAGACCGGCACCTACCTCGAGTCGGCGGCGGATGTGAAGCGCCTGGTCGTTGCAGTTCGCGAGCGCAAGCCGATCTACCTGAGCGACGTCGCCACGGTCGAGGACGGCCCCGACCAGCCGCAGCGCTACGCCTGGTTCGGCACCCAGGCCGGCGAGTTCCCGGCGGTCACCATCCAGATTTCCAAGCAGCCCGGGGTCAATGCTGCCGACGTCGCCAATGCCGCCATCGCCCGCATCGACAGCCTGAAGAATGTCGTCATTCCCGACGGCGTCGAGGTCACGGTGACGCGCAACTACGGCGAGACGGCGACCGAAAAGGCACAGAAGCTGATCGGCAAGCTGGTCTTCGCCACCGCTTTCGTTGTATTGCTGGTTTTCTTTGCGCTGGGCAAGCGCGAGGCGCTGATCGTCGGCATCGCCGTCACGCTGACCCTGGCGGCGACGCTGTTCGCCTCCTGGGCCTGGGGCTTCACGCTCAACAGGGTGTCGCTGTTCGCGCTGATCTTCTCGATCGGCATCCTGGTCGACGACGCGATTGTCGTCGTCGAGAACATCCACCGCTGGCAGGGCCTGCATCCGGAAAAGACGCTGCTCGAAATCATCCCCGGCGCCGTCGACGAGGTCGGCGGGCCGACCATCCTGGCGACGCTGACCGTCATCGCCGCGCTCTTGCCGATGGCCTTCGTGTCCGGGCTGATGGGGCCGTACATGAGCCCGATCCCGATCAACTCGTCGATGGGCATGGCGCTGTCGCTGGCCATCGCCTTCGTCGTCACGCCGTGGCTGGCGGTGCGGCTGATGAAGTCGCATGGCGGCGCACATGGCGCGGCGCCGGCGTCGAAGCTGGATGCCAGGCTCGACAGCACCTTCCGCAAGCTGCTGACGCCCTTCCTCGATCCGCTGACGGGCGGTGCCGCGCGCATCAAGCTGGCCGTCGCCGTCGTCGTGCTGATCCTCGGTTCGGTGTCGCTGGCGTACTTTCAGCTCGTGGTGCTGAAGATGCTGCCCTTCGACAACAAGAGCGAGTTCCAGATCATCGTCGACATGCCGGCCGGTACCCCGGTCGAAGAAACGGCGCGGGTGCTGCAGGAAATCGGTGCCGAGCTGGCCAAAGTCGAGGAAGTGACGAACTACCAGGCCTATGCCGGTACCGTCAGCCCGATCAACTTCAACGGCCTGGTCCGCCAGTATTACCTGCGGGCAGCGCCGGAGAAGGGCGACATCCAGGTCAATCTGGTCGACAAGGCCAAGCGTTCGCGCAAAAGTCATGAAATCGCCGCCGGCGTGCGGGCGGCGGTCGAAGCCGTCGGTCAGCGTAACGGCGGCGTCGCCAAGGTCGTCGAAGTGCCGCCGGGGCCGCCGGTGATGTCGCCCATCGTCGCCGAGATCTACGGTCCCGACTACGCCGGCCAGATCGCCGTCGGCAAGCAGGTGCGCCAGGCCTTCAGTGAAACGCCCGACATCGTTGCCATCGACGACTACATCGACGCCGATGCGCGCAAGTTCGTCCTGCACGTGCTGCAGGCCAAGGCCGCGCAACTGGGCGTGGCGCAGCGCGACATCGTCGAAGTCGTCGGCATGGGGCTGGCCGGCATGGACGTGACACCGGTGCGCAATGCCGAATCCAAGTTCGCCGTGCCGGTGCGGATCACGCTGCCGTCAACGCAGAAATCGGCGCTCGATACGCTGCTCAAGCTGCGGGTCCGTTCCCGCGACGGCCAACTGGTACCCGTCTCGGAACTGGTCGAAGTGCGCGACACGGTGCGCGAGAAGACGATCTATCACAAGGACCTGCTGCCGGTCGTCTACGTCGTCGGCGACATGGGCGGCCAGCTCGATTCGCCGCTCTACGGCATGTTTGACATCCGCAGCCGGATCAACGGCATGGCGCTGAAGGAAGGCGGCACGCTCGGCGAATGGTTCATCCGCCAGCCGACCGATCCCTACGCCGGTTACAGCGTCAAATGGGACGGCGAGTGGCAGGTCACCTACGAGACTTTCCGCGACATGGGGCTGGCCTACGCGGTCGGCCTGATATTGATTTATCTGCTAGTGGTCGCTCACTTCGGGAGCTATCTGGTGCCGCTGATCATCATGGCGCCGATTCCGCTGACCATCATCGGCG
>Ga0209207_1000102_pt1 | contig 69041 bp, 73 predicted proteins | sample SaghotsprinmetaG_FD_184140 | JGI IMG/M metagenome (GOLD analysis project Ga0209207, IMG submission 184140) | Hot spring microbial communities from South Africa to study Microbial Dark Matter (Phase II) - Sagole hot spring metaG (SPAdes) (version 3) | ecosystem: Environmental > Aquatic > Thermal... | reverse complement strand
CGTACCAAGCCGCACGTGAACGTTGGCACCATCGGTCACGTTGACCACGGCAAGACCACGCTGACGGCAGCGATCACCACCGTGCTGGCAGCCAAGTTCGGCGGCGCCGCCAAGGCATACGATCAGATCGATGCGGCCCCGGAAGAAAAGGCTCGCGGTATCACGATCAACACGGCGCACGTCGAGTACGAAACCGCCAACCGTCACTATGCTCACGTTGACTGCCCGGGCCACGCCGACTACGTCAAGAACATGATTACCGGTGCTGCCCAGATGGACGGTGCGATCCTGGTTTGCTCGGCCGCTGACGGCCCGATGCCGCAGACCCGCGAGCACATCCTGCTGGCCCGTCAGGTTGGCGTGCCGTACGTTCTGGTGTACATGAACAAGTGCGACATGGTTGACGACGCCGAACTGCTCGAGCTGGTCGAAATGGAACTGCGCGAGCTGCTGTCCAAGTACGACTTCCCGGGCGACGACACCCCGATCATCCACGGTTCGGCCCTCAAGGCCCTCGAAGGCGACCAGTCCGAAATCGGCGAGCCGTCGATCTTCCGTCTGGCTGATGCCCTGGACTCCTACATCCCGACGCCGGAGCGTGCGGTCGACATGCCGTTCCTGATGCCGGTCGAAGACGTGTTCTCGATCTCGGGTCGCGGTACCGTTGTGACGGGTCGCGTTGAGCGCGGCATCGTCAAGGTTGGCGAAGAAATCGAAATCGTCGGTATCCGTCCGACGGTCAAGACCACCTGTACCGGTGTTGAAATGTTCCGCAAGCTGCTCGACCAGGGTCAGGCCGGCGACAACATCGGCGCCCTGCTGCGTGGCACCAAGCGTGAAGACGTTGAGCGTGGTCAAGTGCTGTGCAAGCCGGGTTCGATCACCCCGCACACCCACTTCACCGGCGAAGTGTATGTTCTGTCGAAGGACGAAGGCGGTCGTCACACCCCGTTCTTCAACAACTACCGTCCGCAGTTCTACTTCCGCACGACCGACGTGACCGGCGCGATCTCGCTGCCGGAAGGCGTTGAGATGGTCATGCCGGGTGACAACATCCAGATGACGGTCAAGCTGATTGCCCCGATCGCCATGGAAGAAGGTCTGCGCTTCGCCATCCGCGAAGGCGGTCGTACCGTTGGCGCCGGCGTCGTCGCCAAGATCATCGAGTAATCGGTAATCGTTGCAAGCAAAGCGCTTCGGGGTCCCGAAGCGCTTTGATGTTTCTGCAGCAGGGGTGTAGCTCAATTGGTAGAGCAACGGTTTCCAAAACCGTAGGTCGGGGGTTCGATTCCCTCCGCCCCTGCCACTCTCTTTAAAGATCGCGAACGTCATGGCTGACAAGATCAAGTTTTCGCTGGCGCTGGTTATTCTGGCAGCTGGCGTGGCTGGCTTCTACCTGCTCTCCGAGCAGGCAATGATTTTGCGCGTCCTGGCGGTTCTCGTCGGGGCGGCGCTGGCGGTTGCCGTTGCCTGGAAGACTGAGCCGGGTCAGCGCTTCTTCACTTTTGCCAACGAGGCGGTGATCGAGGCGCGCAAGGTCGTCTGGCCGACGCGCAAGGAAACGACGCAGACCACGGCGATGGTATTCGCCTTCGTGGTCGTCATGGCGCTTTTCCTCTACCTCACCGACAAGAGTCTTGAGTGGGTCCTGTACGACCTAGTCCTGGGCTGGAAGAAATCATGAGTAAACGCTGGTACGTCGTACACGCCTATTCCGGCTTCGAAAAGAGTGTTATGCGCGCCATTCAGGAGCGCATCAATCGCTTGGGGATGCAGGAAAAATTCGGCCAGATTCTCGTTCCGGTCGAAGAAGTGGTTGAAATGAAGGGTGGTCAGAAGTCTATTTCCGAACGCAAGTTCTTCCCCGGCTATGTGCTGGTCGAAATGGAAATGGACGACGATAGCTGGCACCTGGTGAAGAACACGCCCAAGGTCACCGGTTTTGTCGGTGGCACGGCCAACCGTCCCGCGCCGATTTCCCAGAAGGAAGTCGACAAGATCATGCAGCAGATGCAGGAAGGCGTCGAAAAGCCGCGTCCCAAGGTCTTGTTCGAAGTGGGCGAGGTGGTCCGGGTCAAGGAAGGCCCGTTCACCGATTTCCACGGTTCGGTCGAAGATGTGAATTACGAAAAGAGCCGCTTGCGTGTCTCGGTGACCATTTTCGGTCGCGCGACGCCGGTCGAGCTCGAATTCGCCCAGGTCGAGAAGTCCTGAGCGACAGCTTTCAGGTGTGCCGGCGACCTTGATGTCCGGCAAGAGGAGCGCCAGTAGTCGTTTTTGGCGAACGCGCGTTACAACTCATTAAAGGAGTGTCTTATGGCCAAGAAAATTATTGGCTACATCAAGCTGCAAGTGCCGGCAGGCAAGGCGAATCCGTCGCCCCCGATCGGTCCGGCGCTGGGTCAGCGCGGTCTCAACATCATGGAATTCTGTAAGGCCTTCAACGCTCAGACGCAAGGCGTCGAGCCGGGTCTGCCGATTCCTGTCGTGATCACCGCTTTTGCCGACAAGTCCTTCACCTTCGTGATGAAGACGCCGCCGGCAACGATCCTGATCAAGAAGGCTGCCGGTATTAAGTCCGGTTCGGCCAAGCCGCACACCGACAAGGTCGGCAAGATCACCCGCGCCCAGTGCGAAGAGATCGCCAAGACCAAGATGCCTGACCTGACGGCCGCCGACATGGAAGCCGCCATCCGCACCATCGCCGGCTCCGCCCGTTCGATGGGCATCACCGTGGAGGGTCTGTAATCATGGCCAAGCTCACGAAAAAGCAAAAAGCCCTCGCCGCCAAGGTTGTTCCGCAGAAGCTGTACCCCCTGCAGGAAGCCCTGACCCTGGCCAAGGAAACCGCCACCGCCAAGTTTGACGAGTCGATCGACGTCGCCATCAACCTCGGCGTGGACGCACGCAAGTCGGACCAGGTGGTTCGTGGTTCCGTCGTGCTGCCGGCCGGTACCGGCAAGACCGTTCGCGTTGCCGTGTTCGCCCAGGGCGACAAGGCTGAAGCCGCCAAGGCTGCCGGTGCCGACGTCGTCGGTTTCGACGATCTGGCCGCCGATGTCAAGGCCGGTAACCTGAACTTCGACATCGTCATCGCCACCCCGGATGCCATGCGCATCGTCGGTCAGCTCGGCCAGATCCTCGGCCCGCGCGGCCTGATGCCGAACCCGAAGGTCGGTACCGTGACCATGGACGTCGCTACTGCCGTCAAGAACGCCAAGGCCGGTCAGGTTCAGTACCGTACCGACAAGGCAGGTATCGTTCACGCCACCATCGGTCGTGCTTCCTTCTCGGTCGAGAATCTGGAAACCAACCTGAAGGCACTGGTCGAGGCGCTGCAGAAGGCTAAGCCGGCTGCGTCCAAGGGTCAGTATCTGCGCAAGATCGCCGTCTCGGCCACGATGGGCCCGGGCGTCCGCGTCGATCAGGCCACGCTGGCTGCTTAAAGAACTTTGGGTCGCAGCTTCCGGCCATCCGGCCAGGGGCTGCGAATCGTCAAAGACCGCAGGCGCCCCGCAAAGGGCTTAATCGCGAAAGCCTGCGCAGACGGTGTTCCCGAAACGGATTTTCTGCCATTCGCAAGAATGGCGAGCTTCTGGTTCAGGTCGCCGTAAGGGCGGCGGGAATGTATCCCGTCGTGTTATGACTTGAAAGGAGGAAAGACCTGTGGGTCTCAATCTGAATGACAAAAAAGCCGTCGTGGCTGAGGTGTCGGCACAAGTAGCCAACGCCGAGACTATCGCGATCGCCGAATATCGTGGCATCGAGGTCGGTGACCTCACCGTGCTGCGCAAGAAGGCTCGTGAGTCCGGTGTTTACCTGCGCGTGCTGAAGAACACCCTGGTGCGTCGCGCCGTGGAAGGCACGCAGTTTGCCGGCCTGGCCGAACACATGGTTGGCCCGCTGATTTACAGCGTGTCCGCCGACCCGGTGGCAGCAGCGAAAGTCCTCAACGACTTCGCCAAGACCAACGACAAGTTGGTTCTCAAGGCCGGTTCCTATGCCGGCAAGGTGCTCGACAAGGCTGGTGTGCAGGCGCTTGCGTCCGTCCCGAGCCGCGAAGAGCTGCTCTCGAAGCTGCTGTACGTCATGCAGGCTCCGGTCGCCGGCTTTGTCCGTGGCCTCGACGCCCTGGCCAAGCAGCGCGAAGGCGCCGCCGCTTGATCCTTACCGCATACGAACTGATTTAGGAGTTTATTGAAATGGCAATTAGCAAAGAAGACATCCTGGAAGCCGTCGGCTCCCTGACCGTTATGGAACTGAATGACCTGGTCAAGGCATTCGAAGAGAAGTTCGGCGTTTCCGCCGCTGCCGTCGCCGTTGCCGGCCCGGCTGGTGGTGGCGCTGCCGCCGCTGCCGAAGAGCAGACCGAGTTCACCGTTGTCCTGGCTGCCGCCGGCGACAAGAAGGTTGAAGTCATCAAGGTCGTCCGCGCCGTTACCGGCCTGGGCCTGAAGGAAGCCAAGGACCTCGTTGACGGCGCTCCGAAGCCGATCAAGGAAGGTGTTGCCAAGGCCGACGCCGAAGCCCTCAAGAAGCAACTGGAAGACGCTGGCGCCAAGGTCGAAATCAAGTAATCGATCCGGTTCCGGTGGGCTGGCGGCGCATGTCGCCAGCCCTTTTTCCCCTATTCTGGTTCAACCGAACGATCGAACTTCACTTGAATACTCGCCAGACGGCAAACGCAAATCACGATCTCCCTGTCAGAAATGACCTGGGGAGCGGATTTGCGTTTGCCTGTTTGTTCAGGTCCGACATCTGATTCCACCCTCACGGAGTTACCATGACTTACTCCTTCACCGAGAAGAAACGCATCCGCAAGAGCTTCGCCAAGCGCGCCAGCGTACTTGAGGTTCCCTTCCTGCTCGCGACGCAGTTGCAATCCTTCACGGATTTCCTGCAAGCGGACGTGCCGGTTCAGGCGCGCAAGAACGAAGGGCTGCAGGCTGCGTTCACCTCCATTTTCCCCATCGTTTCCCATTCCGGAAATGCGAGACTGGAGTTCGTCAGCTATGCGCTCGGTGAGCCGGCTTTCGACGTTGTCGAGTGCCAGCAGCGCGGGCTGACCTTTGCCGCTTCGCTGCGCGCCCGCGTGCGCCTGGTCCTGATGGACCGCGAAACGCCCGACACGGTCAAGGAAGTCAAGGAGCAGGAAGTCTACATGGGTGAGATTCCCCTGATGACGACCAACGGTTCCTTCGTCATCAACGGGACCGAGCGGGTCATCGTTTCCCAGCTGCATCGCTCGCCCGGCGTGTTCTTCGAGCACGACCGCGGCAAGACCCACAGCTCCGGCAAGCTGCTGTTCTCGGCGCGCGTGATTCCCTACCGTGGTTCCTGGCTTGACTTCGAATTCGATCCCAAGGATTCGCTGTTCTTCCGTGTCGACCGTCGCCGCAAGATGCCGGTCACCACCCTGCTCAAGGCCCTCGGCATGAGTTCGGAAGAAATCCTGGCCGAGTTCTTCGAGTTCGACCTGTTCAAGCTGTCGGGCGACAAGATTGAATTCGCCCTGGTGCCGGAGCGTCTGCGCGGCGAAGTCGCCCGTTTCGACTTCGTTGCCCCGGACGGCAAGGTCATCGTCGCCAAGGACAAGCGGATTACCGCTAAGCACATCCGCGACATCTCCGCCGCCGGTCTGAAGCAGATTGCTGTGCCGGAGGAATTCCTCATCGGTCGCGTGGTTGCGCACGATATCGTCGATACCGCGACCGGCGAAGTGGTTGCCAACGCCAACGACGAAATCACCGAGACCCTGCTCGCCAGCCTGCGCGAAGCCGGTATCTCCAGCGTCGAGACGCTGTACACCAACGACCTCGACCGCGGTGCCTTCATTTCCAACACGCTGCGCGGCGATGATACGGCCTCGCGCCAGGCTGCCCGTGTCGCCATCTACCGGATGATGCGTCCGGGTGAGCCGCCGACGGAAGAAGCGGTCGAAATCCTGTTCAACGGTCTGTTCTACTCCGACGAACGTTACGACTTGTCCGGCGTCGGTCGCATGAAGTTCAACCGCCGCCTCGGCCGCAACGACGTGATCGAATACAAGGTCATGATCAAGAGCCTGGCATCGCGTGCCGAAGCTGCGCTGAAGAACCTCGCCGAAGCCTCCGGTTTCGCCCTGTCGGCGATCCAGGATCTGGTTGCCGGTCTGCCCTTCGGGCCGCGTGCGCTGAGCGAGAACCTGACCCGCGAAGACGCCGATGTCCTCGCCGGCAAGATCAAGCCGCTGGGTGCCAACGTCGAAGTGCGCGAGCAACTGACGCTGTCGCCGCGTGACATCGTCGAAGTGATCAAGATTCTGGTCGACCTGCGCAACGGTCGCGGCGACATCGACGATATCGACCACCTCGGTAACCGTCGCGTGCGTTCGGTCGGCGAACTGGCCGAGAACCAGTTCCGTGCCGGTCTCGTCCGCGTCGAGCGCGCCGTCAAGGAGCGCCTGAGCCAGGCCGAATCCGACAACCTGATGCCGCATGACCTGATCAATGCCAAGCCGATCAGCGCCGCGATCAAGGAATTCTTCGGCTCCAGCCAGCTGTCGCAGTTCATGGACCAGACCAACCCGCTGTCCGAGATCACCCACAAGCGCCGCGTTTCGGCCCTTGGCCCGGGCGGTCTGACGCGCGAACGTGCCGGTTTCGAAGTGCGCGACGTGCATCCGACCCACTACGGTCGCGTCTGCCCGATCGAAACGCCGGAAGGTCCGAACATCGGCCTGATCAACTCGCTGGCGCTGTTCGCCCGCGTCAATAACTACGGCTTCATTGAAACCGCCTACCGTCGCGTGGTCGATGGCAAGGTGACCAATGAAATCGATTACCTGTCGGCCATCGAAGAAGGCAACTACGTCGTCGCCCAGGCTAATGCCGCCCTCGACGCCAACGGTAATCTGGCCGACGATCTGGTGACCTGCCGCGAAAAGGGCGAAACCATTCTGGCCGAGCCGTCGCGCGTCCAGTACATGGACGTTGCCCCGGGTCAGATCGTTTCCGTTGCCGCCTCGCTGATTCCGTTCCTCGAGCACGACGATGCGAACCGCGCGCTGATGGGCGCCAACATGCAGCGTCAGGCCGTCCCCTGCCTGCGTCCGGAAAAGCCGCTGGTCGGTACCGGCATCGAGCGCACCGTCGCCGTTGACTCGGGTACGGCCGTGGTCGCCCTGCGTGGCGGTGTCGTCGATTACGTCGATGCCGGCCGCGTCGTGGTCCGCGTCAACGACAACGAAACCGTTGCCGGCGAAGTCGGTGTCGACATCTACAACCTGGTCAAATACACGCGTTCCAACCAGAATACGAACATCAACCAGCGTCCGATGGTCAAGATCGGCGATGTCATCGCCAAGGGCGACGTGGTCGCCGACGGTGCCTCCACCGACAAGGGGGAACTCGCCCTCGGCCAGAACATGCTGATCGCGTTCATGCCGTGGAACGGCTACAACTTCGAAGACTCGATCCTGATCTCCGAACGTGTCGTTGCCGAAGACCGCTACACCTCGATCCACATCGAGGAGCTGACGGTCGTCGCCCGCGACACCAAGCTCGGACCTGAGGAAATCACCCGCGACATCGCCTCGCTCGGCGAAGTGCAACTGTCCCGTCTGGACGACGCCGGTATCGTGTACATCGGTGCCGAAGTCCACGCCGGTGACGTGCTCGTCGGCAAGGTCACGCCCAAGGGCGAAACCCAGCTGACGCCGGAAGAAAAGCTGCTGCGCGCCATCTTCGGCGAGAAGGCCTCCGATGTGAAGGACACCTCGCTGCGCGTGCCGGCCGGTATTGCCGGTACCGTCATCGACGTCCAGGTGTTCACCCGCGAAGGCATCGAGCGCGACAAGCGTGCCCAGTCGATCATCGACGAGCACCTGCGTCACTACAAGCTCGACCTCGCCGACCAGATGCGTATCGTCGAACGCGACGCCTTCGCCCGTGTCGGTCGCCTGATCGTTGGCAAGAAGGCCAACGGCGGTCCGAAGAAGCTGGCCAAGGGCACGGTCATCGACCAGGCCTACCTGGACGGCATGGATCCGCATCACTGGTTCGACATCCGCCTGGCCGACGACGAGATTGCGCTGCAACTCGAACAGGTCAAGGAAGGTCTGGAGCAGGCCCGCAAGGACTTCGACGTTGCTTTCGAAGCCAAGCGCAAGAAGCTCACCCAAGGCGACGAACTGCCGCCGGGCGTGCAGAAGATGGTCAAGGTCTATGTGGCCGTCAAGCGCCGCCTGCAGCCGGGCGACAAGATGGCCGGTCGTCACGGTAACAAGGGTGTCGTCTCGCGCATCCTGCCGGTCGAAGACATGCCGTACATGGCCGATGGCCGTCCGGTAGACATCGTCCTGAACCCGCTCGGCGTGCCGTCGCGGATGAACGTCGGTCAGATTCTCGAAGTCCACCTCGGTCTCGCCGCCAAGGGCCTGGGTCACAAGATCGGCGACATGCTGCGCCGCGAAGCCACGGCCAAGGAAGTGCGCGGTTTCCTCGACCAGATCTACAACTCGAGCGGCAAGTCGGAAAATCTCGACGAGCTGAACGATGCCGAAATCCTGGAGATGGCCGGCAACCTGACCAGCGGCGTGCCGTTCGCGACGCCGGTGTTCGACGGTGCCAAGGAAGAGGAAATCAAGGCCATGCTGGCGCTGGCAGGCATGCCGTCGTCGGGCCAGATGACCCTGTTCGATGGTCGTACCGGCGATGCTTTCGAGCGTCAGGTCACGGTCGGCTACATGCACTACCTGAAGCTGCATCACCTGGTCGACGACAAGATGCACGCCCGTTCGACCGGCCCGTACTCGCTGGTCACCCAGCAGCCGCTGGGCGGCAAGGCGCAGTTCGGTGGTCAGCGCTTCGGTGAAATGGAAGTGTGGGCGCTGGAAGCCTATGGTGCCTCCTATGTGCTGCAGGAAATGCTGACCGTCAAGTCCGATGACGTGAATGGCCGTACCAAGGTGTACGAGAACATCGTCAAGGGCGAGCACAAGATCGATGCCGGCATGCCGGAATCCTTCAACGTGCTGGTCAAGGAAATCCGTTCGCTGGCGATCGACATCGATCTGGAACGTTACTGATTAGGCTCAGGAGTTAAACGATGAAAGCATTGCTCGACCTGTTCAAGCAGGTAACCGCCGAAGAAGAATTCGACGCGATTACCATTGGCCTCGCTTCGCCTGAGAAGATCCGTTCCTGGTCCTACGGTGAAGTCAAGAAGCCCGAAACCATCAACTATCGCACCTTCAAGCCGGAGCGCGATGGCCTGTTCTGCGCCAAGATTTTTGGCCCGATCAAGGATTACGAGTGCCTGTGCGGCAAATACAAGCGCCTCAAGCACCGTGGCGTGATCTGCGAGAAGTGCGGCGTCGAAGTGACGCTGGCCAAGGTTCGTCGCGACCGCATGGGTCACATCGAACTGGCCTCGCCGGTTGCCCACATCTGGTTCCTGAAGTCGCTGCCGTCGCGTCTGGGCATGGTCCTCGACATGACCTTGCGCGACATCGAGCGCGTGCTCTACTTTGAAGCCTTCGTCGTCACCGATCCGGGCATGGTCTCCAACCTGCAACGCGGTCAGCTGCTGACCGAAGACCAGTACCTGGAGATGATGGAAGAGCACGGCGACGAGTTCCAGGCGCTGATGGGTGCTGAAGGCATCCGTGAGCTGCTGCGCAATCTCGACCTCAACAGCGAAGTCGAGAACCTGCGCAACGAACTCGAAGTCACCGGTTCGGAAGCCAAGAACAAGAAGCTCGCGAAGCGCCTGAAGATCCTCGAAGGTTTCCAGAAGTCCGGCATCAAGCCCGACTGGATGATCCTCGAAGTGCTGCCGGTGCTGCCGCCGGACCTGCGTCCGCTGGTGCCGCTGGACGGCGGTCGTTTCGCGACCTCAGACCTGAACGACCTCTATCGTCGCGTCATCAACCGTAACAACCGTCTCAAGCGCCTGCTCGAACTGAAGGCTCCTGACATCATCGTGCGCAACGAAAAGCGCATGCTGCAGGAATCCGTTGATTCGCTGCTCGACAACGGCCGTCGCGGCAAGGCCATGACCGGCGCCAACAAGCGTCCGCTGAAGTCGCTGGCCGACATGATCAAGGGTAAAGGCGGTCGTTTCCGTCAGAACCTGCTCGGCAAGCGTGTCGACTACTCCGGCCGTTCGGTCATCGTGGTCGGTCCGCAGCTCAAGCTGCATCAATGCGGTCTGCCCAAGCTGATGGCGCTGGAACTGTTCAAGCCCTTCATCTTCCACAAGCTGGAAGTTGGCGGCTACGCCACGACCATCAAGCAAGCCAAGAAGATGGTCGAAGGCCAGGAACCGATCGTCTGGGACATGCTCGAAGACGTCATCCGCGAACATCCGGTCATGCTCAACCGGGCGCCGACGCTGCACCGTCTGGGTATCCAGGCGTTCGAGCCGACCCTGATCGAAGGCAAGGCGATTCAGCTGCACCCGCTCGTCTGCGCGGCGTTCAACGCCGACTTCGACGGTGACCAGATGGCCGTTCACGTGCCGCTGTCGCTGGAAGCGCAGATGGAAGCCCGCACCCTGATGCTGGCCTCGAACAACGTGCTGTCGCCCGCCAACGGCCAGCCGATCATCGTGCCGTCGCAGGATATCGTTCTCGGTCTGTACTACGCCACCCGCGAAAAGATCAACGCCAAGGGCGAAGGCATGTACTTCGCCGACGTCGCCGAAATCGACCGCGCCATGGCCGCCGGCCAGCTCGACATCCACGCCCGCATCTCGGTGCGTCTGAAGCAGTACGAGCCGGCTGCCGTCGATGGCGAATGGACCGAGAAGCTGGTCCGCGTCGAAACCACCGCCGGTCGTGCGCTGCTCTCGCGCATCCTGCCCAAGGGCCTGCCGTTCAAGGCGATCGACAAGGCACTGAAGAAGAAGGAAATTTCCAAGCTGATCGACGAATCCTTCCGTCGCTGCGGCCTCAAGGAAACCGTCGTCTTCGCCGATCAGCTGATGCAGAACGGTTATGCCCTGGCCACCCGCGGCGGCATTTCCTTCTGTTCGGACGACATGCGCGTCCCGGCCAAGAAGTACGAGATCATCGCCGCTTCGGAAGCCGAAGTGAAGGAAATCGAAGACCAGTACAAGAACGGCCTGGTTACTCAGGGCGAGCGCTACAACAAGGTCGTCGATATCTGGGGTCGCACCGGCGACCAGGTTGCCAAGGTGATGATGGACGAACTCGGCCACGAGGAAGTCATCGACCGCCACGGCAAGAAGGTCAAGCAGGATTCCTTCAACTCGATCTACATGATGGCCGACTCCGGTGCCCGCGGCTCGGCTGCCCAGATTCGTCAGCTGGCCGGTATGCGCGGCCTGATGGCGAAGCCGGACGGCTCGATTATCGAGACGCCGATCACCACCAACTTCCGCGAAGGCCTGAACGTTCTCCAGTACTTCATCTCGACCCACGGCGCCCGTAAGGGTCTGGCCGACACCGCGCTGAAGACCGCCAACTCCGGTTACCTGACGCGTCGTCTGGTCGACGTGACCCAGGATCTGGTGATCACCGAAGACGACTGCGGCACCAAGAACGGTTTCGCCGTCAAGGCGCTGGTCGAAGGCGGTGAAGTCATCGAGCCGCTGCGCGAGCGCATCCTCGGTCGCGTCACGGTCGACGATCTGGTCGATCCGGAAACTCAGGAAACCGTGATCTTCTCCGGCACCATGCTCGACGAGGATCTGGTCGACCTGATCGACAAGCTCGGTATCGACGAAGTCAAGGTTCGTACCCCGCTGACCTGCGACACCCGTTACGGCCTGTGCGCCAAGTGCTACGGTCGTGACCTCGGTCGCGGCACGATGGTCAATGCCGGCGAATCGGTCGGCGTCATCGCTGCCCAGTCGATCGGCGAGCCGGGTACGCAGCTGACCATGCGGACCTTCCACGTCGGTGGTGCGGCTTCCCGTGCTGCCGTCGCCGACAAGGTCGAAGGCAAGTCGGCCGGTACCGTCCGCTACACCTCGAACATGCGCTATGTCACCAGCGCCAAGGGCGAGAAGGTTGTCATTTCCCGCTCCGGCGAAGTGCTGATCACCGACGATCATGGTCGTGAGCGCGAACGGCACAAGGTTCCGTACGGCGCCATGCTGGCGGTCGACGAAGGCAAGGCCGTCAAGGCCGGTGCCAAGCTCGCCAGCTGGGATCCGCACACCCGTCCGATCATCACCGAGTACGCCGGTACCGTCCGCTTCGAGAACGTCGAGGAAGGCGTCACCGTCGCCAAGCAGATCGACGATGTCACCGGCCTGTCCACGCTTGTCGTCATCGACAACAAGCGCGGCGGCAAGGCTGCGACCAAGGGCATCCGTCCGGTCGTCAAGCTGCTCGACGAAGCCGGTCAGGAAGTCAAGATTCACGGTAGCGAACACTCGGTGTCGATCGCCTTCCAGGTCGGTTCGATCATCTCGGTGGTCGACGGTCAGCAGGTTGGTGTCGGTGACGTGCTCGCCCGCATGCCGCAGGAATCGGCCAAGACCCGCGACATTACCGGCGGTCTGCCGCGCGTTGCCGAACTGTTCGAAGCCCGTACCCCGAAGGATGCTTCGGTGCTGGCCGAAGTCACCGGCACGATCAGCTTCGGCAAGGACACCAAGGGCAAGCAGCGTCTGGTCATCACCGATCTCGACGGCGAAGCCCACGAGTTCCTGATCTCCAAGGACAAGCATGTGCTGGTGCACGACGGTCAGGTGGTCAACAAGGGCGAGAAGATCGTCGAAGGCGAACCGGATCCGCACGACATCCTGCGTCTGCAGGGCGTCGAGGCACTGGCCCGTTACATTACCGACGAAGTCCAGGACGTCTACCGTCTGCAGGGCGTGAAGATCAACGACAAGCACATCGAAGTGATCGTCCGCCAGATGCTGCGTCGCGTGACCATCGTCGAACCGGGCGATACCAAGTTCATCAAGTCCGAACAGGTCGAGCGTGCCGAACTGCTGGCCGAGAACGACCGTGTCCTGGCCGAAGGCAAGCTGCCGGCGACTTTCGAGCACATGCTGCTCGGTATCACCAAGGCTTCGCTGTCGACCGACTCGTTCATCTCCGCTGCATCGTTCCAGGAAACCACCCGCGTTCTCACCGAAGCCGCGATCATGGGCAAGCGCGACGAGCTGCGTGGTCTCAAGGAAAACGTCATCGTCGGTCGTCTCATTCCGGCCGGTACCGGTCTCGCCTATCACCGCAGCCGCAAGGCTCAGGTGGCCGGCGAAGATATCGCGGCCGACCGTCCGATCGAGGATGCAGTTGTCGAAAATGCAACACAAGAGGTCGATCAAGGTCTCTGATGTCGTAAGCCAACCCCTGTGTTTCGTTGACATGGGGGTTGATCAACCATAGAATCTATGGTCTTTGTCGGCAGAGACTAATCATTGTCTCTGCTATGGATAACAAAATTGCCGTCGTGCCCCGTTTTTCCGGGGCCTGGCTGTTGAAGGAAGTTTGATATGCCGACCATCAACCAGCTCGTGCGCAAGCCGCGCGTCGCCGAAAAGGCCAAGAGCAAGGTTCCTGCGCTGGAAAAGTGCCCGCAAAAGCGTGGCGTCTGCACCCGCGTTTACACCACCACCCCGAAGAAGCCGAACTCCGCGCTGCGTAAGGTTTGCAAGGTTCGTCTGACGAACGGCTTCGAAGTCATTTCGTACATCGGCGGTGAAGGCCACAACCTGCAGGAGCACTCGGTGGTCCTGATCCGCGGTGGTCGTGTGAAGGATTTGCCCGGTGTGCGTTACCACACCGTGCGTGGCTCCCTGGATACCCAGGGCGTCAAGGATCGCAAGCAAGCCCGTTCCAAGTACGGCGCCAAGCGTCCGAAGGCTGCCTGATCCATCAGGCGGTTTGAGTAAGTGGCCACTCTGCTGGGTGGCCGAGAGGGCCGGGGGGGTGAAAACCCCTTCCCGGCTTTTCAACTGAATAGTGATCAAGAGAGGTTAGTATGCCCCGTCGTCGTGAAGTACCCAAGCGTGACATTCTCCCGGACCCGAAGTTCGGCAGCGTCGAAGTTTCCAAGTTCATCAATGCCGTGATGCAGAGCGGCAAGAAGTCGGTGGCCGAGCGTATCGTCTACGGCGCCTTCGACATCATCAGCACCAAGTCCGGCAAGGATCCGCTGGAAGTTTTCGGTTCCGCCATGGCCAACGTCAAGCCCATGGTCGAAGTGAAGTCGCGCCGTGTCGGCGGTGCCAACTACCAGGTGCCCGTTGAAGTTCGTCCGGCCCGTCGCGCTGCCCTGGCCATGCGCTGGTTGCGTGAGTTCGCCCGCAAGCGCTCGGAAAAGTCCATGGGTCAGCGTCTGGCTGCAGAAATGATGGAAGCTGCCGAAAACCGTGGCGGTGCAGTCAAGAAGCGTGACGAAGTGCATCGCATGGCCGAAGCCAACAAGGCTTTCGCCCACTTCCGCTTCTAATCCATTTACTACGAAGGTATCTACCGTGGCCCGTAAAACCCCTATCGAGCGCTACCGCAACATCGGTATCAGCGCGCACATCGACGCCGGCAAGACCACCACGACCGAGCGCATCCTGTTCTACACCGGTGTCAATCACAAGATCGGTGAAGTGCATGACGGCGCTGCCACCATGGACTGGATGGAGCAGGAGCAGGAGCGTGGCATCACCATCACCTCCGCTGCCACCACCTGCTTCTGGAAGGGTATGGACAGTTCGTTCCCGGAGCATCGCTTCAACATCATCGACACCCCGGGGCACGTTGACTTCACCATCGAAGTCGAACGCTCGATGCGTGTTCTTGACGGTGCCTGCATGGTCTATTGTGCCGTCGGCGGCGTCCAGCCGCAGTCGGAAACCGTCTGGCGTCAGGCGACCAAGTACAAGGTGCCGCGTCTGGCCTTCGTGAACAAGATGGACCGTTCCGGTGCCAACTTCTTCAAGGTCGTTGACCAGATGAAGACCCGCCTGAAGGCCAGCCCGGTGCCGATCGTTATCCCCATCGGTGCTGAAGACACTTTCGAGGGTGTTGTCGATCTGCTCAAGATGAAAGCCATCTACTGGGACGAGGCTTCCCAGGGCATGAAGTTCGACTACCGCGACATTCCGGCCGATCTGGTCGAGACCGCCCAGACCTGGCGCGAGCAGATGATCGAAGCGGCGGCCGAGGCCTCCGAAGATCTGATGAACGAGTACCTGGAAAACGGCGAGCTGTCGGAAGAGAAGATCAAGCAGGGTCTGCGCATGCGCACCCTGGCCTGCGAAATCCAGCCGATGCTGTGCGGTACCGCATTCAAGAACAAGGGCGTTCAGCGCATGCTCGACGCCGTCATCGAACTGCTGCCGTCGCCGGTCGACATTCCGCCGGTGCAGGGTGTGGACGAGCGTGAGCAGGAAGTCTCGCGCAAGGCCGATGACAGCGAGAAGTTCTCGGCGCTGGCCTTCAAGCTGATGACCGACCCGTTCGTCGGCCAGCTGACCTTCATCCGCGTTTATTCGGGCGTTCTGACCTCCGGTGCGACCGTCTACAACTCGGTCAAGGGCAAGAAGGAACGTATCGGCCGCATCCTGCAGATGCACGCCAACAACCGCGAAGAAATCAAGGAAGTTCTGGCTGGCGACATCGCAGCCTGCGTGGGTCTGAAGGAAGTCACGACGGGTGAAACCCTGTGCGATCCGGAAGCCCCGATCATTCTCGAGCGCATGGTCTTCCCGGAGCCGGTGATTCACGTCGCCGTCGAGCCGAAGACCAAGGCCGACCAGGAAAAGATGGGTATCGCGCTGGGGCGTCTGGCTGCCGAAGATCCGTCCTTCCGCGTCCGCACCGACGAAGAATCCGGCCAGACCATCATCTCCGGCATGGGCGAACTGCACCTCGACATCATCGTCGATCGCATGAAGCGCGAATTCAACGTTGAGGCCGCCGTCGGTGCGCCGCAGGTTGCCTACCGCGAATGCATCAAGAAGGCTGTCGAACAGGAAGGCAAGTTCGTCAAGCAGTCCGGCGGTCGCGGTCAGTTCGGTCACGTCTGGCTCAAAATCGAGCCGAACGAAGCCGGCAAGGGCTACGAGTTCGTCGACGCCATCAAGGGTGGTGTGGTTCCGCGCGAATACATCCCGGCGGTCGACAAGGGTCTGCAGGATGCCATCGGTAGCGGCGTACTCGCCGGCTTCCCGGTCGTCGACATCAAGTTTACGCTGTTCGACGGTTCCTACCACGATGTTGACTCCAACGAAAACGCCTTCCGCATGGCGGCTTCGATGGCCTTCAAGGAAGGTATGAAGAAGGCCAGCCCGACGCTGCTCGAGCCGATGATGTCGGTTGTTGTCGAAACCCCGGAAGACTACATGGGCAACGTCATGGGCGACCTGTCGTCGCGTCGCGGCATCGTTCAGGGTATGGACGATCTGCCGGGCGGTACCAAGGAAGTTCGCGCCGAAGTGCCGCTGTCCGAAATGTTCGGCTACGCCACCTCGCTGCGCTCGCTGTCCCAGGGTCGCGCTACCTACACCATGGAATTCAAGCACTACGTCGAAGCGCCGAAGAACGTCGCTGAAGCGGTCATCAACAAGAAGTAACCCTTTATTGGAGAACCGATAATGGCTAAGGAAAAATTTGAACGTACCAAGCCGCACGTGAACGTTGGCACCATCGGTCACGTTGACCACGGCAAGACCACGCTGACGGCAGCGATCACCACCGTGCTGGCAGCCAAGTTCGGCGGCGCCGCCAAGGCATACGATCAGATCGATGCGGCCCCGGAAGAAAAGGCTCGCGGTATCACGATCAACACGGCGCACGTCGAGTACGAAACCGCCAACCGTCACTATGCTCACGTTGACTGCCCGGGCCACGCCGACTACGTCAAGAACATGATTACCGGTGCTGCCCAGATGGACGGTGCGATCCTGGTTTGCTCGGCCGCTGACGGCCCGATGCCGCAGACCCGCGAGCACATCCTGCTGGCCCGTCAGGTTGGCGTGCCGTACGTTCTGGTGTACATGAACAAGTGCGACATGGTTGACGACGCCGAACTGCTCGAGCTGGTCGAAATGGAACTGCGCGAGCTGCTGTCCAAGTACGACTTCCCGGGCGACGACACCCCGATCATCCACGGTTCGGCCCTCAAGGCCCTCGAAGGCGACCAGTCCGAAATCGGCGAGCCGTCGATCTTCCGTCTGGCTGATGCCCTGGACTCCTACATCCCGACGCCGGAGCGTGCGGTCGACATGCCGTTCCTGATGCCGGTCGAAGACGTGTTCTCGATCTCGGGTCGCGGTACCGTTGTGACGGGTCGCGTTGAGCGCGGCATCGTCAAGGTTGGCGAAGAAATCGAAATCGTCGGTATCCGTCCGACGGTCAAGACCACCTGTACCGGTGTTGAAATGTTCCGCAAGCTGCTCGACCAGGGTCAGGCCGGCGACAACATCGGCGCCCTGCTGCGTGGCACCAAGCGTGAAGACGTTGAGCGTGGTCAAGTGCTGTGCAAGCCGGGTTCGATCACCCCGCACACCCACTTCACCGGCGAAGTGTATGTTCTGTCGAAGGACGAAGGCGGTCGTCACACCCCGTTCTTCAACAACTACCGTCCGCAGTTCTACTTCCGCACGACCGACGTGACCGGCGCGATCTCGCTGCCGGAAGGCGTTGAGATGGTCATGCCGGGTGACAACATCCAGATGACGGTCAAGCTGATTGCCCCGATCGCCATGGAAGAAGGTCTGCGCTTCGCCATCCGCGAAGGCGGTCGTACCGTTGGCGCCGGCGTCGTCGCCAAGATCATCGAGTAATCGCTCTTTTGAAAACCCGGGGTGGCAGGCCTGTCACCCCATCGTTCTTTTGGAAGCCAAGAAAATGCAAAGCCAGAAAATCCGTATCCGCCTGAAGGCCTTCGACTATCGCCTGATCGATCAATCCGCCCAGGAAATCGTCGAGACCGCCAAGCGCACCGGCGCCGTCGTTCGTGGTCCCGTGCCGCTGCCGACCCGCAAGCAGCGTTTCGACATCCTGCGTTCGCCGCACGTCAACAAGGCTTCCCGTGATCAGCTCGAAATCCGCACGCACCTGCGTCTGATGGATATCGTCGATCCGACCGACAAGACCGTTGATGCGCTGATGAAGCTGGACCTTCCGGCTGGCGTCGACGTCGAAATCAAGTTGCAGTAATAGTAGTTCCGCGGTTATAATCCGCGGTTTTCGGGGGTGGCCGGCAACGGCTGCCCATTTGTTGTTTTACATCGACCGGCCAATCGCAGCCGGCGATGAGGAGAATAACCATGAGTCTAGGCCTTGTTGGTCGCAAGGTTGGCATGACTCGCATTTTTGCTGAGGATGGCGCGTCCATCCCGGTGACTGTGCTTGACGTGTCCAATAACCGCGTGACCCAAGTCAAAACGCCGGAGAACGACGGCTACGCAGCCGTTCAGGTCTCTTTCGGCCAGCGCCGTGCCTCGCGCGTTTCCAAGCCCCTGGCTGGCCATCTGGCCAAGGCAGGCGTGGAAGCCGGGCATGTGCTCAAGGAATTCCGTATCGATGCCGAGCAGCTCGCCTCTTTCAAGGCGGGTGACCAGGTTGCCGTTACCATCTTCGCCGAAGGGCAGAAGGTGGACGTCACCGGTACCTCGATCGGTAAGGGTTTCCAGGGTGGCATCAAGCGCCACAACTTCAGTTCCAACCGTGCCTCCCACGGTAACTCGGTGTCGCACAACGCGCCGGGTTCGATCGGTATGGCGCAGGATCCGGGTCGTGTTTTCCCGGGTAAGCGCATGGCGGGTCACCTGGGTGATGTGCAGTCCACGATGCAGGGTCTGACGATCATTCGCGTTGATGCCGAACGTCAGCTGATTCTGGTCAAGGGTGCTGTTCCGGGTGCCAAGGGTTCCGACGTCGTCGTGCGTCCGGCAGTCAAGGCTTAAGGGGGCGACATGGAACTGAAGGTTATCAACGAACAAGGTCAGGAAGCAGCGAAGCTGCAAGCTTCCGACGTGCTGTTCGGTCGCGAATTCAACGAAGCGTTGGTGCACCAGATCGTCGTGGCCTACCAGGCCAACGCACGTTCGGGCGACAGCAAGCAGAAGGATCGCTCCGAAGTCCGTCACACCACCACCAAGCCGTGGCGCCAGAAGGGTACCGGTCGTGCCCGTTCCGGTTCCAATGGTTCGCCGCTGTGGCGCGGAGGCGGTCGGATTTTCCCGAACTCCCCGGACCAAAATTACTCCCAGAAGGTTAACAAGAAGATGTTCCGCGCCGGTATGGCTGCGATCCTCTCCGAGTTGGCCCGTCAGGATCGCCTGGTCGTGATTGACGATCTCGCGGTCGACGCACCGAAGACCAAGCTGTTCTCGGCCAAGCTGAAGAACATGGGTCTGGACGGCAACCTGCTGGTCATCACCGACGAACTGAACGAGAACCTGTATCTGTCGTCGCGCAACCTGCCCAACGTTCTGGTGCTCGAAGCCCATGAAGCCGATCCGGTTTCGCTGGTCCGCTTCGCCAAGGTGCTGGTCACCAAGAACGCCGTGGCCAAGTTCGAGGAGATGTGGGGATGAACCAGGAACGTCTGATGCAGGTGCTGCTGGCACCGCAAATCTCCGAAAAGGCAACCTACGTTGCCGAGAAGAACGAGCAGGTGATCTTCCGCGTTGCCACCGATGCAACCAAGCCGGAGATCAAGGCTGCAGTCGAGCTTCTGTTCAAGGTTGAAGTTGAGTCTGTCCAGGTCGCCAACGTCAAGGGCAAGGTCAAGCGCTTCAAGGGCGCGACCGGTCGCCGCAAGGGTTGGAAGAAGGCCTATGTCTGCCTCAAGGCCGGCCAGGAAATCAACTTCGTTGAAGGGGGTAACGCCTGATGGCTCTCGTTAAAGTCAAGCCGACTTCCCCCGGCCGTCGTGCCGTGGTTCAGGTCGTCAATGCCAATCTGCACAAGGGCAAGCCGTTTGCCGGTCTGGTCGAAAGCCAGTCGAAGAACGCCGGCCGCAACAACAATGGTCGCATCACCGTGCGTCACCAGGGTGGCGGTCACAAGCAGGCTTACCGTGTCATCGATTTCAAGCGCACCAAGGACGGCATCCCGGCCAAGGTCGAGCGTCTGGAATACGATCCGAACCGTACCGCCAACATCGCCCTGGTTTGCTACGCCGACGGCGAGCGCCGTTACATCATCGCCAACAAGGGCATGGTGGTCGGTCAGCAGATCATGAGCGGCTCCGAAGCCCCGATCAAGTCCGGGAATGCCCTGCCGATCCGGAACATTCCGGTCGGTACGACCATCTGCTGCGTCGAGATGCTGCCGGGCAAGGGTGCGCAAATCGCCCGTTCGGCTGGTACCTCGGTCCAGTTGCTGGCCCGTGAAGGCACCTACGCCCAGATCCGCCTCCGCTCCGGTGAAGTGCGCCGCGTTCACGTCGAATGCCGTGCCACCATCGGTGAAGTCGGCAACGAAGAAAACAACCTGCGCAAGATCGGCAAGGCCGGTGCTCAGCGTTGGCGTGGTATTCGTCCGACCGTCCGTGGTACCGCGATGAACCCGATCGATCACCCGCACGGTGGTGGTGAAGGCAAGACCGGTGAAGGCCGCGTGCCGGTTAACCCGTGGGGTCAACCGACCAAGGGTTACCGTACCCGCAGCAACAAGCGCACGAACAGCATGATCGTTCAGCGCCGTCATAAGCGTTAAGGGGTAGGAAATGGGACGTTCTCTCAAAAAGGGCCCGTTTGTTGATGCGCACCTGATCGACAAGGTCGAAGCAGTCCGCGCCACCAACGACAAGCGCCCGATCAAGACCTGGTCGCGTCGTTCGACGATCCTCCCCGAGTTCATCGGCCTGACGATTGCGGTCCACAATGGCAAGCAGCATATCCCGGTGTTCGTCACCGAGAATATGGTCGGTCACAAGCTCGGCGAGTTCTCGCTGACCCGGACGTTCAAGGGTCACACCGCCGGCAAGAAGGCCAAGAAGTAAGGAGCTGACATGGAAACTCGTGCAAGTTTGCGGGGCGTACGCCTCTCCGCGCAAAAGGGCCGCCTGGTTGCGGATCTGGTGCGTGGCAAGCCGGTTGGTCAGGCTCTCAACATCCTGGCTTTCAGCCCGACCAAGGGCGCCGGTATCATCAAGAAGGTTCTGGAGTCGGCCATCGCCAACGCCGAACATAACGATGGTGCCGATATCGACGAACTGACGGTGAAGACCATCTACGTCGAAAAAGGCATGGTGCTCAAGCGCTTCACCGCGCGCGCCAAGGGTCGTGGCAATCGGATCAGCAAGCCGACCTGCCACATCTATCTGACCGTTGGTAACTAAGGAAGAGCCATGGGACAGAAAATTCATCCGACTGGCTTCCGTCTGGCCGTCACCAAGAACTGGAGTTCGCGTTGGTTCGCCAACAGCAAGGACTTCCCCGGTATGCTGCAGGAAGACGTCAAGGTTCGTGAGTACCTGAAGCGTAAGCTGGCGCATGCCTCCGTGGGTCGCGTCACCATCGAGCGTCCGGCGAAGAACGCCCGCGTCACCGTTTACTCCGCCCGTCCGGGCGTGGTCATCGGCAAAAAGGGCGAGGACATCGAAACCCTGCGTACGGATCTTCAGCGCATCATGGGCGTTCCCGTCCATGTGTCGATCGAAGAAATCCGCAAGCCGGAAATCGATGCCCAGCTGATCGCCGACTCGATCGCCCAGCAGCTCGAAAAGCGCATCATGTTCCGTCGCGCCATGAAGCGTGCGATGCAGAACGCCATGCGCCTCGGTGCCCAGGGCATCAAGGTGATGAGCGCCGGTCGTCTGAACGGTGCCGAAATCGCCCGTAGCGAGTGGTATCGCGAAGGTCGTGTGCCCCTGCACACCCTGCGCGCCGACATCGACTACGCAACCTCGGAAGCGCTGACCACGTACGGCATCATCGGTATCAAGGTCTGGGTTTACAAGGGCGACATGCTCGATCGTAACGAGCAGCCGGTGGCTGAAGAGCCGACTGCTGAAGAGCGTCGTCCGCGTCGTGCACCGGGCAAGCCTGAGGGCGACAAGCCCCGCACCCGTACGGTCAAGAAGGCCGACGGTGCTGGCGAGCCGGCCAAGCGCGTCAGAAAGGCAGGTGCTTAATCATGTTGCAACCTAATCGTCGCAAGTTCCGCAAGGAGCACAAGGGACGCAATGAAGGTCTGGCCACCCGCGGCACCAAGGTGTCGTTCGGTGAGTGGGGCCTCAAGGCGACCGGTCGTGGTCGTCTGACCGCGCGACAAATCGAAGCCGCTCGTCGTGCGATGACCCGCCATATCAAGCGGGGCGGTCGCATCTGGATCCGTATCTTCCCGGACAAGCCGATTTCCAAGAAGCCGGCGGAAGTTCGTATGGGTAACGGTAAGGGTAACCCGGAGTACTGGGTTGCCGAAATCCAGCCGGGCAAGGTCCTGTACGAAATGGACGGTGTCAATGAAGCGCTGGCCCGCGAGGCGTTTGCCCTTGCCGCTGCCAAGCTGCCGATCGCCACCACCTTCGTGACTCGTCATCTGGGGTAATCATGAAAGCTAGTGAACTGAGAACCAAGAGCGTGGACGAGCTCAAGACGGAATTGCTGGAACTGCTGAAGGCACAATTCGGTCTGCGCATGCAGATCGCCACGCAGCAGCTGTCCAACACCAGCCAAATGTCCAAGGTTCGTCGCGACATCGCTCGCGTGCGTACCCTCATCCGTGAAAAGGCGGTGCAGCAATGAGCGAAACCACCAGCATCAAGCGTACGCTGATCGGCCGTGTCGTCAGCGACAAGATGGAAAAGACGGTTACCGTCCTGGTCGAACGGAAGGTCAAGCACCCGATGTACGGCAAGGTCATCGTCCGTTCCAAGAAGTATGCGGCGCACGACGAAGGCAGCATTGCCAAGGCGGGCGACCTGGTCGAAATCGTCGAAACCCGTCCGGTTTCGAAGACCAAGGCCTGGGCCGTAACCAGCGTTCTGGAAAAAGCCATCATCGTTTGATGTAATTTTTTTCAGGTACTTGCGCATTCAGTAAAGAAGCCGGTATAATCCGGCTTCTTTTTTGCGAGCACGCCTTCGTGCCGCAAATTTGTTCGACCCGTACGGGTTCCAAGACTGACCGCGCAGCGGATTAAGTTGGAGTTTATTTAAATGATTCAGATGCAGACGACGCTGGACGTCGCCGATAACACCGGCGCCCGTTCAGTTATGTGTATCAAGGTGCTTGGCGGCTCCAAGCGCCGTTACGCCGGTATTGGCGACATCATCAAGGTCAGCATCAAGGATGCTGCCCCGCGTGGTCGGGTCAAGAAGGGTGACGTTTACAATGCCGTGGTGGTTCGTACCGCCAAGGGTGTTCGTCGTCCCGATGGCTCGCTGGTGCGCTTTGATGGCAATGCCGCGGTTCTTCTCAACAACAAGCTCGAGCCGATCGGCACGCGCATCTTTGGCCCGGTGACCCGCGAACTGCGTACCGAGCGTTTCATGAAGATCGTGTCCCTGGCGCCTGAAGTGCTGTAAGGAGAGGGCAATGGAAAAGATTCGCAAGGGCGACGAAGTCGTCGTCATCACCGGCAAGGACAAGGGTAAGCGCGGCACCGTGCTGGCTCGTGTCGATGCCGACCACGTGCTGGTCGAGGGTGTCAATCGCGCCAAGAAGCACGTCAAGCCGAACCCGATCAAGGGTGTTCAGGGTGGCATCGTCGACAAGGACATGCCGATCCATATCTCCAATGTTGCGCTGTTCAATCCGGCGACCAAGAAGGCCGACCGCGTTGGCATCAAGGCGCTTGAAGATGGTCGCAAGGTTCGCGTGTTCAAGTCGAACGGCGAACTGGTGAACGCATAAGGGGTAGTCATGGCGCGTTTGCAACAGTTTTACAAGGAAACCGTCGTCGGTGAGCTGACCAAGCAGTTTGGTTACAAGTCCGTGATGGAAGTGCCGCGTATCACCAAGATCACCCTGAACATGGGTGTGGGTGAGGCGGTTGCCGACAAGAAGGTTCTCGAGAACGCCGTCGGCGACATGCAGAAGATTGCTGGTCAGAAGCCGGTTACCACCAAGGCTCGTACCTCGATCGCCGGTTTCAAGATTCGTGACGGCTACCCGATCGGCTGCATGGTTACCCTGCGCGGTCCGCGCATGTACGAATTCTTCGACCGCCTGGTCACCATCGCGCTGCCGCGCGTTCGTGACTTCCGTGGTGTTGCCGGCAAGGGTTTCGACGGCCAGGGCAACTACAACATGGGTGTCAAAGAGCAGATCATTTTCCCGGAAATCGAATACGACAAGATCGATGCGCTCCGTGGTATGAACATCAGCATCACGACGACCGCGAAGACCGATGCAGAGGCCAAGGCCCTGCTCGCCGCGTTCAAGTTCCCGTTCAAGAATTGAGGCAATCATGGCAAAACTTGCTCTGATCAACCGTGAAGAGAAGCGCCGCAAGATGGTGGCGCAGTATGCGAAGAAGCGTGCTGCCCTTGAGGCGATCATCAACAACGTGAGCCTGTCTGACGAGGAGCGTTATGAAGCTCGTCTGAAGCTGCAGGCTCTGCCCCGCAACGCCAGCCCGTCCCGTCTGCGCAATCGCTGCCAGCTGACCGGTCGTCCGCGTGGCGTGTTCCGTAAATTCGGTCTGTGCCGTCACAAGGTCCGCGAACTTGCCTTCAATGGCGAGATCCCGGGCGTTGTCAAGGCCAGCTGGTAATAGGAGATACAGAAATGGCTATGAGCGATCCGATCGCGGACATGCTGACCCGCATCCGCAACGCCCAGCTCGCCGAAAAGGCGTCTGTGTCCATGCCGTCGTCCAAGCTCAAGGTGGCTATCGCTGCCGTGCTCAAGGACGAAGGTTACGTCGAAGAATTTGCCGTTCGTCAGTCCGACGATGGCAAGGCCAACCTTGAAATTGCGCTGAAGTACTACGCCGGTCGTCCGGTCATCGAGCGCATCGAGCGTGTGTCCAAGCCTGGTCTGCGCATCTACAAGGGCGCCGAGGACATTCCGCGCGTCATGAACGGTCTGGGTGTGGCTATCGTTTCCACCCCCAAGGGTGTGATGACCGACCGCAAGGCGCGCGCTTCCCGTGTCGGGGGCGAAGTCCTCTGCATCGTGGCATAAGGAGCGAAGCAAATGTCTCGTGTAGGTAAGAATCCAATTGTTCTTCCGGCCGGTGTGGAAATCACCGTCGGTGAGCAGATCGTCGTCAAGGGCCCGCTGGGCACCTTGAAGACGGCAGCGAATCCCGCTGTCCAGGTGAGCCAGGAAGGTCAAAGCGTCGTCGTTGCCAAGGTGGCCGGCGCCGAGAACGGCTCCGCCATGTGGGGCACCATGCGTGCCAACATCAACAACATGGTGACCGGGGTTTCCAAGGGCTTCGAACGCAAGCTGCAACTCGTCGGCGTGGGCTATCGTGCCCAGGCCCAGGGTGATGTGCTGAACCTGTCGCTGGGTTTCTCGCATCCGGTTGCACACAAGATGCCCGCTGGTGTGAAGGTTGAGTGTCCGACGCAGACCGAAATCCTGATCAAGGGTTCGGACAAGCAGCAGGTCGGTCAGGTTGCCGCCGAAATTCGCGCATATCGCAAGCCGGAGCCCTACAAGGGCAAGGGCGTTCGCTATGCCGACGAAGTGGTGGTTATCAAGGAAACCAAGAAGAAGTAAGGGTGGCATATGTTTAACAAGAAAGAAGCACGTCTGCGTCGCGCTCGCAAAACCCGGGCCAAGATCGCCGAGCTCAAGGCTGTACGTTTGTGTATCAATCGTACGAACTGCCACATTTACGCCCAGGTCATCTCGCCGTGCGGCGGCAAGGTCCTGGCTTCGGCTTCCACGCTGGACAAGAACGTTCGCGGCGATGTCGCGAATGGTGGCAACAAGGCCGCCGCTGCCGTTGTCGGCAAGCTGATCGCTGAGCGCGCCAAGGCCGCCGGTGTTGAGCAAGTGGCTTTCGATCGCTCCGGCCTCCAGTACCACGGTCGTGTTCAGGCGTTGGCTGAAGCCGCGCGTGAAGCCGGCCTGAAGTTCTGATCGCTGCGAAAGGAATAGGTTACAAAATGGCTAAACCTGAAAGAAACAAGAAGCCGCAGCAAGCTGAAGAGCGTGATGACGGCATGCGCGAGAAGATGGTTGCGGTCAACCGCGTCACCAAGGTGGTGAAGGGCGGTCGCATCCTCGGTTTCGCAGCACTTACGGTCGTCGGCGACGGCGACGGCGGCATCGGCATGGGCAAGGGCAAGTCCCGCGAAGTCCCGGTCGCCGCACAGAAGGCAATGGAAGAGGCGCGTCGCAAGATGGCCAAGGTCAGCCTGAAGAACGGTACCGTCCATCACACTGTGATGGGTCGCCATGGTGCCACCACCGTGATGATCCAGCCGGCACCGGAAGGTACGGGCATCATCGCCGGCGGTGCTATGCGCGCCGTCTTCGAAGTCGTCGGCGTCACCAACGTCGTCGCCAAGGCTCACGGCTCCACCAATCCCTACAACATCGTGCGTGCCACCATCGACGGTCTGATGAAGGTGAATACGCCGGCCGAGATTGCTGCCAAGCGCGGCAAGTCGGTTGAACAGATCCTGGGGTAAGTCATGTCCGACAAGAAAATCAAAGTGACGCTCGTCAAGAGCATCATCGGCACCAAGCAGGACCATCGCGCCACCGTGCGCGGTCTGGGCCTGCGCAAGCTGAACAGCTCTGCCGAGCTGCTGGATACGCCGGCTGTGCGCGGCATGATCCAGAAGGTTCAGTATCTCGTCAAGGTTGAGGGCTAAACCATGCGTCTGAATACCATCAAGCCGGCTGAAGGCTCCAAGAAGGCCGCCAAGCGCGTCGGTCGCGGCATCGGTTCGGGCCTCGGCAAGACCTGTGGCCGTGGTCACAAGGGTCAGAAGTCCCGTTCCGGCGGTTTCCACAAGGTCGGTTTCGAGGGCGGTCAAATGCCCCTGCAACGCCGTCTGCCGAAGCGCGGTTTCAACTCGCTGACGCGTGCCCGCAATTACGAAGTTCGCCTCGGTGAACTGCAAGCCCTGCCGGTCGAGGAAATCGATCTGCTGGTTCTGCAGGTTGCCGGTGTCGTTCCGAATGACGCCCTGTCCGCCAAGGTGATCCTGTCGGGTGAGATCACCCGCAAGGTCGTCCTCAAGGGCATTGGCGCCACCAAGGGCGCCAAGGCAGCGATCGAAGCCGCTGGCGGCTCGGTCGGCGAGTAAGACACGGAAAGGGCAGAACGTTGGCAGCAAATCCGAATACCGTAGGCAAGGGCGGAAAGTTTGGCGACCTCAAGCGTCGTCTCTGGTTCCTGCTTGGTGCACTGGTGGTGTATCGCATCGGCGCGCATATTCCGGTTCCCGGTATCGACCCCAACGTTCTGGCCGATCTGTTCAATTCCCAACAGGGCGGCATCCTGGGCATGTTCAACATGTTCTCGGGTGGTGCCCTGTCGCGTTTCACCATCTTCGCGCTGGGGATCATGCCGTACATTTCGGCATCGATCATCATGCAGTTGATGAGTGTCGCCAGCCCGCAGCTCGAAGCCCTCAAAAAAGAGGGTGAGGCCGGTCGGCGCAAGATTACCCAATACACCCGCTACGGCACCGTCGTCCTGGCCCTGTTCCAGGGTATCGGCATCGCCGTTGCGCTCGAAGCCCAGCCCGGTCTGGTCAACGATCCCGGTTTCATGTTCCGTCTGACCACGGTGTCGACGCTGCTGACCGGCACGATGTTCCTGATGTGGCTCGGCGAGCAGATTACCGAACGTGGCATCGGCAATGGCATCTCGATGATCATCTTCGCGGGTATTGCCGCCGGCCTGCCCAGCGCCATCGGTGGCCTGCTCGAGCTGGTCCGCACCGGTGCCATGCATCCGCTGACCGCCATCGTGATCTGTATCCTGGTCGTCGTGGTCACCGCCTTCGTCGTCTTCGTCGAACGGGGGCAGCGCAAGATCCTGGTCAATTACGCCAAGCGTCAGGTGGGCAACAAGATTTACGGCGGTCAGAGCTCGCACCTGCCGCTCAAGCTGAACATGTCGGGCGTCATCCCGCCGATTTTCGCTTCGTCGATCATCCTGTTCCCGGCAACGCTGGCCGGCTGGTTCGGCTCGGGTGAGTCGATGACCTGGCTGAAGGACATGGCGGCCGTGCTGTCGCCCGGTCAGCCGATCTACGTCATGCTGTACGCGGCAGCGATCATTTTCTTCTGCTTCTTCTACACGGCCCTGGTGTTCAATTCCAAGGAAACCGCCGACAACCTGAAGAAGAGCGGCGCCTTCGTGCCGGGCATCCGCCCGGGCGAACAGACCGCGCGCTACATCGACAAGATCCTGATGCGCCTGACGCTGATCGGTGCTGCCTACATCACGCTGGTGTGTCTGCTGCCGGAGTTCCTGATTCTCAAGTGGAACGTGCCGTTCTACTTCGGCGGTACCTCGCTGCTGATCATTGTTGTCGTTACCATGGATTTCATGTCCCAGGTTCAGGCCTACGTCATGTCCCAGCAATATGAAAGTCTTTTGAAGAAGGCAAACTTCAAGGGATCACCGATGATCAAGTAAGCGCGATGGCAAAAGAAGACTATATCGAGATGCAGGGCGAGGTCATCGAAAACCTCCCCAATGCAACTTTCAAGGTCAAGTTGGAAAACGGGCACGTTGTGCTTGGCTTCATCTCCGGAAAAATGCGCATGCACTACATTCGCATCCTTCCCGGCGACAAGGTCACGGTGCAATTGACCCCGTACGATTTAAGCAAGGCCCGGATCGTTTTCCGGGCAAAGTAAAAGTTCTCTACGCAATAAACCGCAGGGCAAGGAATCACGGCTGCTTCCAAGCTCTCGCAGACGAGGAGTGAAACATGAAAGTGCAACCTTCAGTGAAGCGCGTTTGCCGCAATTGCAAGGTGATCCGTCGCAAGGGTGTCGTGCGCATCATTTGCAAGGATCCGCGTCACAAACAGCGCCAGGGTTAATTCCTGACGAAGTCGGCATTCGTTAATTTTAGAAATATTGGAGTGAATCGATGGCCCGTATTGCAGGGGTAAACATTCCGAACCATCAGCATGCCTGCATCGCCCTGACGGCGATCTACGGCATCGGCCGTACCCGCGCACAGCAAATCTGTGACGCGGCCGGTGTTGGTCGTACCACCAAAATGAAGGACATTTCCGATACGGATATGGACCGTCTGCGTGATGAAGTGGCGAAGTTCACCGTTGAAGGTGATCTGCGTCGCGAAGTCACGATGAACATCAAGCGCCTGATGGACCTCGGTTGCTACCGTGGTCTGCGTCACCGCAAGGGCCTGCCCTGCCGCGGTCAGCGCACCAAGACCAACGCCCGTACCCGCAAGGGTCCGCGCAAGGCCATCGCTGGCAAGAAGTAATAGGGATAGAACATGGCTAAGACTGCTACCAAAGTTCGCAAGAAGGTCAAGAAGAACGTCGCCGAGGGCATCGCCCACATTCACGCGTCGTTCAACAACACCATCATCACCATTACCGATCGCCAGGGCAACGCGCTGTCGTGGGCAACTTCCGGCGGTGCCGGCTTCCGCGGTTCGCGCAAGTCCACCCCGTTCGCTGCTCAGGTCGCCGCCGAAGCTGCCGGCAAGGCAGCCCAGGAATGTGGCGTCAAGAATCTGGAAGTGCGCATCAAGGGCCCCGGCCCCGGCCGCGAATCTTCTGTCCGTGCGCTGAACGCCCTGGGCATGAAGATCACCGCGATTTCCGACGTCACGCCGATCCCGCATAACGGCTGCCGTCCGCCCAAGAAGCGCCGCATCTAAGGAGAAAGACAAGTGGCTCGTAATCTCGATCCGAAATGCCGTCAGTGCCGCCGCGAAGGCGAAAAGCTGTTCCTGAAGGGCGAAAAGTGTTTTACCGACAAGTGTGCCATCGAGCGTCGCTCGTATGCGCCGGGTCAGCATGGCCAGAAGTCTGGCGCCCGTCTCTCCGACTACGGCGTCCACCTGCGTGCCAAGCAGAAGATCCGTCGCGTCTATGGCGTGCTTGAAGGCCAGTTCCGTCGCACCTTCGCCGAAGCTGAGCGCCGCAAGGGCCAGACCGGCGAAAACCTGCTGCAGCTGCTGGAAGCCCGTCTGGATTCCGTCGCCTACCGCATGGGTTTCGGTGCCTCGCGTACCGAATCGCGCCAGATCGTCCGTCACAACGGCGTCCTGGTCAACGGCAAGCGCGTGAATATTCCGTCCTACCTGGTCAAGCCGGGTGATGTCGTCCAGTTGACCGATCGCTCCCGCGCGTCGCTGCGTTGCAAGGCCGCTCTCGAAGCTGCCGAAGCCCGTGGCTTCCCGGAATGGATCTCGGTCGATGTCAAGGAAGGCAAGGGCACGTTCAAGGCCATGCCGCAGCGCTCCGAGCTGCCGGCTACCCTGAACGAAGGTCTGGTCATCGAACTTTATTCGAAGTAACCCGCAAGCAGAGGAATCTAGCCCATGCAAAGCAGTGGACTTCTCAAGCCCCGCATCATCGACGTACAGAGTGTTTCGCCGGTCGAAGCCAAGGTGGTCATGGAACCGTTTGAACGCGGTTTCGGTCACACCCTCGGCAACGCCCTGCGCCGCATCCTGTTGTCGTCGATGCCGGGTTATGCACCGACGGAAGTGTCGATCGACGGTGTGCTGCACGAATACTCGACCATCGATGGCGTCCAGGAAGACGTCGTCGATATCCTCCTGAACCTCAAGGGGGTCGTCTTCAAGCTGCACAACCGCGAGGTCGTCACCCTGAAGCTGGCCAAGGAAGGCGAGGGCGTGATTCGCGCCGGCGACATCGAGTTGCCGCACGACGTCGAAATCATCAATCCGGAGCATGTCATTGCCCACCTGTCCACCGGCGGCAAGCTCGCCATGGAAATCAAGGTTGAAAAGGGCCGTGGCTACGTTCCGGGTAATGTCCGCAATCTTGGCGATGCCAAGACCATCGGTCAATTGGTGCTGGATGCCTCGTTCAGCCCGGTTCGTCGCGTTGCCTACTCGGTCGAGAACGCCCGCGTCGAGCAGCGTACCGACCTGGACAAGCTGATCGTCGATATCGAAACCAACGGTGTGGTCGAACCGGAAGAAGCGATCCGCTACGCTGCCCGCGTGCTGATCGAACAACTGTCGGTCTTTGCCGATCTGGAAGGCACGGCGCCGGTTGCCGAAGCGTCCAAGCCGGCCCAGGTCGACCCGGTACTGCTTCGTCCGGTCGATGATCTCGAACTGACGGTTCGCTCTGCGAACTGCCTCAAGGCCGAGAACATCTACTACATCGGCGACCTCATCCAGCGCACCGAAAACGAGTTGCTCAAGACCCCGAACCTGGGTCGCAAGTCGCTCAACGAAATCAAGGAAGTTCTTGCCGCACGTGGTCTCACGCTCGGCATGAAACTGGAAAACTGGCCGCCCGCCGGTCTGGAGAAGGCGTAAGCCTTTTTCAGATCCGGGCAGTCAAGGGACGCCTGCAGAACATAGAAAGGATTAACCATGCGTCACCGCAATGGACTTCGCAAACTGAACCGTACCAGCAGCCATCGCCTGGCGATGCTGCGCAACATGACCGTTTCCCTGCTCCGCCACGAGGCCATCAAGACCACGTTGCCGAAGGCCAAGGAACTGCGTCGTGTCGTCGAACCGATGATCACCCTCGGCAAGAACCCGACGCTGGCCAACAAGCGTCTGGCGTTCGACCGCCTGCGCGATCGCGAGATCGTGGTCAAGCTGTTCGCCGAAATCGGTCCGCGCTACGCTACCCGTCCGGGCGGCTACCTGCGCATCCTGAAGTGCGGCTTCCGCGTTGGCGACAACGCACCGATGGCTTTCGTCGAACTGCTCGATCGTCCCGAGCCGACCGAAGCCGTTGAAGTCGACGAGTCGGCCGAGTAATCGTCCAGCTCACGCAATGCAAAAAGGCCGGGTAACCGGCCTTTTTCTATTTTTGCAGGACGGAATTCAGGGGCAGTCGATCAGCATCAGCGACACGTCGTCGCCCGCGGCATTCTGGCCAAGGTGGGCCGACAGTGCGTCCTCCAGTGCCGTGAAGCGTACTTCCCTGGATGTGTCCCGTACCGCGTCGCTGATTCCCTGGCTGCCGAATTGCCGTCCTTCCGGATCGGCTGCTTCGAGGACGCCGTCCGAATACATCAGCAGCTGGCTGCCCGGTTGCCATTCGAAACGTCGGGGCTGGTCGTTCATCTGGGCACTGTCGATGATGCCGAGCGCCAGATTTTCCGAGGGGAAGCGTTCGCAGATCTGGCCGTCGGCATCGATCAGCAGGGCTTCCGGGGTGCCGCCGATCCAGATCTCGCCGCTCAGGCTGATCTCGTCCAGACAGACGATGGTGGCGGCAACGAAGCGGCCGATCGGCATCGACTCCTTCAACTGCTGGTTGATTTCAAGCACCAGTTCGCGAATGGTCCGGTTCAGGCGGGTCATCCGGTAGAACAGTGCCAATACGGGCAGGACACTGATCGCGGCGGGCAGTCCGTGTCCAGTGGCATCGGCGAGGAGGGCGTAGAAGCGCCCTTCGGGCGAATGCGACGCAGCCACGATGTCGCCGCTGAAGTTCTCGGTGGCAATGACCTTGTAGCGCAGTCGGGCGTCGAGCAGCCCAGGGCGATGCAGCAACTTTTCCATCAACCGCAGCGCCAGTTGCTGTTCGTTCTGGCTATGGTCGTAGTAGGTCTGCAAGAGCGCGGCGTTTTGCTGCAATTGCGATTCGGCCTGCTTGCGCTGGGTGATGTCGCGAATGACGATAACGAAAATCCGCTCGTGGTCGATGCTGACTTCGGAGAGCCCGTATTCGACCGGGAATGCCCTGCCGTCACGGCGATGGCCGATGGCCTCGCGTTCACGATTCCGGGTCGTCGCTGTCGTCGGCGCGGTGCACTGCAGATCGGGTACCAGCAGGCCAATCGGGCGCTGGACGAGCCCGGCCGCAGGGTGACCGAAAATGATTTCGGTCGCACGATTGACCGTCAGGATTTCGCCGCTGCCGTTGCAGGTGACGATGGCGTCGGGAACGTTGTCGGAGATGGCTAGCAGGCGTTCCAGCGCGACCGTCGCGCTGCGCTGCATCGACAGGGAGCGTTGCATCGAGCGAAGCTTGGCTTCGAGGACGACGAAGTTGATCGGCTTGGTCAGGTAATCGTCGGCGCCGGCCTCAAGACCCTCGACCAGATTCTCGTCGCGGTTGAGTGCCGAAAGCAGGATGATGGGAACCCATTTGTCCCGGCTGGCGGCCTTGATCCGGCGCGCCGCCTCGAAGCCGTCCATGACCGGCATCATGATGTCGAGCAGCACCAGATCGGGATGGTACTGCTGGAAGCGGGCGATGGCTTCCTCGCCGTTTTCCGCAAGAATGACCTCGTGCCCGAGTTTTTTCAGGAAGACCTGCAGGATGTGCAGATTGGTGCGGTTGTCGTCAACCGCCAGCACGCTCATCTTCTCGAATGCGTTATTCATTGTCATGGCAAGGTTCAATCGGAGGTGCGCTCAGGTACCGGCCGGCGTTTTCATGCTACCACGCCTTCACTGCCCGGCTCCTGAATTTCCCGCTGCTGCAGGTACCACATGTCGGCGTACTTGCCGCCGGCTGCAAGCAGCATCGCGTGGGTGCCGCGTTCGACGATGCGTCCGTCCTCGATGACCAGGATGCAATCGGCGTTCATCACGGTGGACAGACGATGGGCGATGATCAGCGTGGTCCGGCCGCGGGCGGCCAGTTCGAGTTGCTGCTGGATGGCGCGCTCGGTTGCGGAGTCGAGCGCCGAGGTGGCCTCGTCGAAGATCAGGATCGGCGGATCCTTGAGCAGGGCCCGGGCAATTGCCACCCGTTGTTTCTCGCCACCGGAAAGCTTCAGGCCGCGCTCGCCGACCCGGGTCTGGTACTTGTCCGGGAGGCCGTCGATGAATTCATGCAGGCTGGCTGCGCGGGCCGCGGCGAAGACGGCTTGATCGTCGGCATCCGGTTTGCCGTAGCGGATGTTGTAGAGGACGGTGTCGTTGAACAAAACGGTGTCCTGCGGGACGATGCCGATGGCCGAGCGCAGGCTGTGCTGGGTGACGCTGCGCAGATCGTGGCCGTTGATCCGGATGCTGCCGTCGCTGACATCGTAGAAACGGTAGAGCAGGCGTGACAGCGTGGACTTGCCGGCGCCTGAATGGCCGACAACCGCGTAGGTCTGCCCGGCCGGAATGGTGAAGCTGACCTCGTGCAGGATGCGCCGGTTGGGTTCGTAGGCAAAACCGACCTGTTCGAAGTCGATCCGCATCTGCCGGTCCGCCGGCAATTCATGCGCATCCGGGGCGTCGGCAACCTCGCGGTTTTCGTTGAGCAGCCCGAACATCCGCTCGATATCGGTCAGCGCCTGGCGTATTTCGCGATAAACGATGCCGAGAAAATTCAGCGGCATGTAGAGCTGGATCAGGAAGGCGTTGACCAGCACCAGATCGCCGATGCTCATCCGGCCCTCGACCACGCCGTTGGCGGCGCGCCACATCATGGCCGTCACGCCCAGCGCGATGATCGCCTGCTGGCCGAGGTTGAGCAGGGCCAGGCTGCTCTGGCTACGGGTGCTGGCGTCTTCGAGCTTGACCAGTTGCTCGTCGTAACGCCGCGCCTCCCAGGCTTCGTTGTTGAAATACTTGACCGTCTCGTAATTGAGCAGGCTGTCGACGGCCTTGGTGTTGGCGGCCGAATCGCTTTCGTTGACTGCACGGCGGATGGCGATGCGCCAGTTGCTGACCTTGACCGTGAACACGATGTAGGCGATCAGGGAGGCAGCCGTGATCAACACGTAGCCGATGTCGTACTGGACGTAAAGGATGACCAGCACCAGCCCGATCTCGATCAGGGTCGGCAGGATCGAATACAGCGTGTAGGAAATCAGGCTCGAAATCGAGCGCGTGCCGCGTTCAAGGTCACGGGAAATGCCGCCGGTCTGCCGTTCCAGGTGAAATCGCAGGGACAGCGCATGCAGGTGCTCGAAGACCTCGAGCGCCACTTTGCGGATGGCCCGTTGGGTGACGCGGGCAAACAGCAGCTCGCGCAATTCGGTGAACAGCGAGTTGGAAAAACGCAACGCGCCGTAAAGCGCCAGCAGCATCACCGGCAGCGCCAGCACCTCGCCCGACAGGCCGTCGATCATGTCCTTGAAGACCAGCGGTACGCCGACATTGGCCAGCTTGGCGGCAACCAGGCAGAGCAGGGCGGCGACGACCCGGAAACGGTATTGCCAGAGATAGGGGAAGAGCTTGCGCACCGTCTGCCAGACGTGGATTTCCTGCAGCGGTTGCCCGGCAGGCGGTTTCGGTAAGGCGGTGGCGCGGCGCATGGGGGCTACCCTGAGTCTCGAAGGCAACGAGTATATGAAATAAGCGGGATTTCCGGGAGAATCGGCAGAATCTGTCGTCAAGGATTTTTCATGAACAAGCAGTGCCTCAATTTGCCGGACCGCCAGCCCACCTTGCGGGTGGTGCCGATGCCCGCCGACCTCAACCAGAACGGCGACGTTTTCGGCGGCTGGGTCATGGCCCAGGTCGACGTGGCCGGCGCCATTCCCGCCATGCGCCGGGCCCGCGGTCGAGTGGCCACGGTTTCCGTCAATTCCTTCCAGTTCCGGCAACCGGTGTCGGTGGGCGACATCGTCAGTCTTTACGCCGAAATCGTGCACGTCGGGCGGACCTCGCTGACGGTGCGCGTCGAGGTGTTTGCCGAGCGGAATTATGCCGATCCGATCACCGTCAAGGTGACCCAGGCCGAACTGACTTACGTGGCAATCGACGAATCGGGCAACAAACGTGAGGTTCCCGCTAAAAATGGCGCGGAAATGGAATAAAATCGCGCGATCAAATAATTCGGATGTCTTCGGGGATTCAGGAAATGAACAAGACCACCATGCGTACCCTGCCCGCCGCGATGCTGCTGGCCTTTTCCGGTCTGGCATCGGCAGCCGGCTACCAGGCGCTTGAGCAGAATGCCAGCGGCCTCGGTGTCGCGTACGCAGGCTCGGCGGCAATCGCCGACAATGCCGCCACGCTGTTTGCCAATCCGGCCGGCATGAGCCGCCTTGAGGGCGTCAACTTCTCCATGGGCGTGGTCGGCGTGTCCGAACGCCACAAGTTCCGCACGACCGGCGGGGTCGCTTCCGGCGGCGATGCCGGCGAGAGCAATGCCTTGCCCAACGCCTACCTGACCTGGCAGTTCACGCCGGCCCTGAGCGTCGGCCTGGGCATTTCCCGGCCTTACCTGCTCGATACGCGCTACGACGCCGGCTGGGTTGGCAGCGCCGCGGGCGTCGATACCGAACTGACCACGGTCAACATCAATCCGGCCATTGCCTACAAGGTCAATGAACTGGTGTCTGTCGGTGCCGGCCTGAATTACCAGACGCTGGACCTGCGCCGGACCAGCAGCGTGCCCGAGAATTTCAAGGGTGACGACAAGGCGCTGGGCTGGAACGTCGGTGCGCTGTTTACGCTGTCGCCGGCCATGCGCGTCGGGGTCGCCTATCGCTCGGAAATCGAGCACGACGTTTCCGGACGCAACAACGGCGTTGCCGCACGGCACGACATCGATACCCCGGGCGTGTTCACCCTGTCGGTCTGGCAACAGGTCTCGGATCGCTGGGAAGCCATGGGCGACCTGTCGCACACGCGCTGGAAGTCGGCCGACTTCACCGGCATGCGCTTTGACAATTCCTGGCGCCTGGCCTGGGGGGCTGCCTACAAATACACCGATCAGGCGAAGCTGAAATTCGGCATCGCCTATGACCGCTCGCCGGTCAGCGACAGCAAACGCACCGTGCGCATGCCGGACAGCGACCGCCTGTGGTTGTCCCTCGGCGGTCAATGGACCTTTGGCCGTAGCAGCGTGCTTGATGTCGGCTACGCTTATCGTTACATGCGCGATGCCAAGATCAGCCAACCCGCGGGCAAGTACGAGAGCGGTGCCCATGTCGTGGGCGTCCAGTATTCGATCGGGTTCTAAGGGGTCGTGTTCGGCGCCGGTCTGCCTTCGCTCGAAATCGCCGGTCTGACCATCGGCGTGCGCGAGGCCGTACTTGCGCTGATCGTTCTGGTTGCGCTGTACATTGCCGTGGTCCTGTGGCGGATGCGGCGGCTGGGGGGCGCATCGGCGGAGCAAGCCAGCGGCCTTGGTGCGGGCCAACCCGGACCGACCGAAGCCCCTGTGGTCTCCGCCAACGAGCCTGAATCCCCAGTGCCGGACCGGAGCGACGAGATCCTGTCGGCCGAGGCATTTGCCTCGTCGTCCGCGCGAATGGCCGGCGAGTTGGTCGCCGAGGGGCTGGCGCGCGAACTGAGCCAGTTGCGCGACGAAGTTGACGCGATGCGCGGGGAACTGGCGGCGCTACGCGAGGACATGCTGCAGGAAGTCGCGCATTTGCGCGCCGCACAGACGGTTTCGCCGATCTACGGCGACGCGGTACAGATGGCGGCGGCCGGTTACGATGCAGCGGCGATTGCCGAACGCTGCGGGATCGCGCGCGCCGAAGCCGAACTGGTGGTGGCGCTTGCCCGTAGCCAGGTTCAGTGAGGAATGAGCATGACGGACAAGCCGGCAGCCGGTGATATGAATGAAGCGGCAGCAAGCCCTGACTTGCGTAACCAGATGATCCGGCGGCTGGCCGTGGCCGGTGGCCTGGTGGCGATCCTGCTGGGCATGCTGGCGGTTTTCGACCATCTGTCCCAGCCGGCAGAAGAGCAGGAAGTCCGGGTGTTCACCGAACCGGTGCCGGTCGCGCCCAAGAAGATGGTGACGCAGCCGGTGACACCGGTCGAGCCGGTCGTCGACGAGGCGCCGGTCGTGCAGGAAGCGGTGCCCGCGGCTACCGTCCCGGCTGAGGCTGCGGTCGCGACGCCACCGCCGCCCGAGGTGCCTGCGCAACCGGCGATTGAGCCCACGGTCGGGCCAGCAAACCCACCGGTGGCACGGCCGCGGGTGCGTCCTGTGGCACCGGCCAGCCCGGAAATCGTTCCCGAAATGACCTCGGCACCGCCGATTGCGCCTGCGCCGCCCGTCAGCCCGCCGAAGGCACCGGTGCCTTCGGCTCGGGTGGTCGAGTCCACCCCGGCCGCCCCGGCTGCGCCCCGTTTGTTCTCCGGCTTTGTCCTGCAGGCTGGCGTGTTCACCAGTGCTCAGCGGGCCGAAGAACTGCATGCCAAGCTGACGCTGAGCGGGGTTCAATCGAGCATCGAAACCCGGGTGCAGGTCGGACCTTTCCGCACGCGCAAGGAGGCCGCCGAAGCCCAGGAAAAATTGCGCGAACTGGGTATCGACTCGATCCTGATTGCCCCCAAGGGCGGACGCTAACCGGCTTTCTGCAGGCGCCGGGCAAACACCCTCATTTCCTTGGCGGCCTGGATGTCGCCCTTCGCCTCGGCGACCGTGATTCCCGCTTCGTAGGCAGCGACGGCGCCGGCCGTATCGCCGGCTTCGGCCAGCGCCTTGCCTAGCGCCTTCCACGCCGCCGAATACTGCGGGTCGCGCTCGACCGCGGCGCGGAAACAATTGGCCGCCTGTTGCGGTGCTGCCGCCTTCAGGTACTCATTGCCCAGCGAGAAGCGGAGCAGGGCGCCGTCACGCGGGCCGTCGATCATTTTTTCCAGGGATTCGATACGCGGGTTCATCGATGCTCGGGTCTAAAATAGCGGCTTTCGCCAATTATCAGAAGGAATTCCACATGGCCAAGACCATCATCGCCACGCCGAACGCGCCGGCCGCCATCGGCACCTACTCGCAAGCCGTGCGCGTCGGCGATACCGTCTACCTGTCCGGGCAGATCGGTCTCGATCCGGCGACCATGCAGATGGTAGACGGTATCGACGCGCAAATCGTTCGCGTCTTCGAAAATCTCAAGGCGGTGGCCGAGGCTGCCGGCGGCTCGCTGGCCGACGTGGTCAAGCTCAATGTCTTCCTCACCGACCTCGGCAACTTCGCCAAGGTCAACGAAACGATGGCCCGCTACTTCAGCGAGCCGTTCCCGGCGCGTGCTGCCGTCGGCGTCAAGGAATTGCCGCGCGGCGCGCTGGTCGAGGCCGACGCGGTGATGTTCCTCGGCTGATCGCCGGATGTCGCTGGCGCCGATCCGCGCCTCCGACGCGCTGAAGAAAAAGCTGGCCAAGCTCGGTCTCCACACGGAGGCCGATCTGCTGGTGCATCTGCCGCTGCGCTACGAGGACGAAACGCGCATTACCGAACTCGCTCGCGCCTTCAGCGGCGAGGCGGTGCAGCTCGAACTGCGCGTGCTGAGCAACGAGATCCAGTTCAAGCCGCGCCGGCAGATGGTCGTGCGCGCCTGCGACGACAGCGGCGAAATCACGCTGCGCTTCTTCAGCTTTTACCCGAACCAGCAGGCGGCGCTCAGCGAGGGCTCGCTGGTGCGCGTCTTCGGCGAGGTGCGCGGCGGCTTCTTCGGGCTGGAGATGGTGCATCCGCGTTTCCGCAAGATCGTCGAGGGCGAGCCGCTACCGACGGAAATGACGCCGATTTACCCATCGACCGCAGGATTGGCCAATTCCGCACTACAGAAGCTGATCGGCCGGGCGCTGGCCGACGGCGACCTGTCCGAGACGCTGCCCGACGAAATCCGCCAGCGCCTCAAGCTGCCTGGCCTGGCGCGCAGCATCCATTTCCTCCACCGCCCGCCGCCGGGTACCGACGTCGACACGCTGCACGCACGGAATCATCCGGCCTGGCGGCGGGTCAAGTTCGACGAGGTGCTGGCCCAGCAACTGTCGCTGCGCCGCGCCTACCTGGCGCGCCGCGAGCAGGGCGCACCGGTGCTGGTGGCTCGGGACAACCTCGGCGCCCGTCTGCTCGACCGCCTGCCCTTCGGCCTGACCGGTGCGCAGTTGCGGGCGATGGCCGAGATCGCCGGCGACCTCGCCCAGCCTTATCCGATGCAGCGCCTGCTGCAGGGCGACGTCGGCGCCGGCAAGACCATCGTCGCCGCGCTGGCCGCCTGCCAGGCGATTTCCGCCGGCTGGCAGGCGGCCTTCATGGCGCCGACCGAAATCCTTGCCGAGCAGCATTACCTGAAACTCAAGGACTGGCTGGAACCGCTTGGCGTGCGCGTCGCCTGGCTGTCCGGCAGCCTCAAATCGAAAGCCAAGCGCGAGCAACTGGCGGCGACGGCGGCCGACGCCCAACTGGTGGTCGGCACGCATGCGCTGATCCAGGATGGTGTCGACTTCGCCAAGTTGGGCCTGGCCATCGTCGACGAGCAGCACCGTTTCGGCGTCGCCCAGCGCCTGGCGCTGCGCAAGAAGGGCAGCAACCCGCACCAGTTGATGATGTCGGCGACGCCGATCCCGCGCACGCTGGCGATGAGCTACTACGCCGACCTCGACGTCACCGTGCTCGATGAACTGCCGCCCGGCCGCACGCCGATCAAGACGCGGCTGGTTGCCGACAACCGCCGCCAGGACGTCGTCGGCTTCGTCAAGAAACATGTCGAGGAAGGCCGCCAGGCCTACTGGGTGTGCCCGCTGATCGAGGAATCGGAAGCCCTGCAGTTGCAGACGGCGGAGGAAACCTACGAACAGCTTTCCGCCGATTTGCCGGGCTTGACCGTGGGATTGGTGCACGGCCGCCTCAAGGCCGACGAGAAACAGGCGGTGATGAGCGCCTTCGCCGCCGGCGACATCGACGTCCTGGTTGCGACGACGGTGATCGAAGTCGGCGTCGACGTGCCCAATGCCAGCCTGATGGTCATTGAGCACGCCGAGCGCTTCGGCCTGTCGCAACTGCACCAACTGCGCGGTCGGGTCGGCCGCGGCCAGTACGAATCAAGCTGTGTGCTGATCTACGCCGGACCGCTCGGCGAGGTTGCCCGCCAGCGCCTGAAGATCATCTTCGAGCACACCGACGGTTTCGAGATTGCCCGCCAGGACTTGCAGATTCGCGGTCCCGGCGAATTCGTCGGTGCCCGCCAGAGCGGCGTGCCGCTGCTGCGCTACGCCGATCTCGAAATGGACGCCGACCTGGTCGAGATGGCGCGCGAAGTTGCCGAGGAAATGCTGACCGAGCATCCGGACCTGGCCGAGAAGCACCTGCAGCGCTGGCTGGGCGCCCGCGAGGAACTGCTCAAGTCGTAAACCAGTCCTCGATCAGCGCCGCCACCTGTTCCGGCTGATCGTGGTGCAGCATGTGGTCGGCTTGGTCGATCCACGCTTCACGGACATTGGCGAAGCAGGCGCGGCGCGCTTCCCAGTCGCCGGGGCGGGTGGCGAAATCGCGCACGATCCACGATTGCCGGCCGGCGACCCACAGTACCGGGCAGGTGATGTCGCGCCAGATCGCCATCGACTCTTCGAGGCGGAACAGGTTGGGCGACATCGCCTTGTGCCAGCGATCACCGTTCCAGATGATGCCGTGCCGGTACTCGCCGCCCTTGGTCGTGCCATCGCCGATTCGCGCCAGGTGCCGCGACAGGAAATCGGCGCGCGCCGGGGTCAGGTAGGGATCGGTCTTCATCAGGCGCCGCGCGAAAGCCGGCCGATCCGGATAGACATGCAGGCGCGGCGGATTCTTCAATTCGCCCAGCCAGTGCCGGTAACGGCCGGCCGCCATGTCCGGCGTGGTTGGCGCAATACCGAAGCCTTCCAGTGAAATCAGTTTTTCGACGCGATCCGGATACAGGCCGGCGTACAGTGTGGCAATGATGCCGCCCATGCTGTGACCGGCCAGCCGAACCTGCCCTTGCGGCGCGTAACGGTCGATGATGGCCAGCATGTCGCCCATGTGCTCGGCGAAGAAATACGGGCGGTCCAACCACTGCGACGGGCCGAAGCCGCGCCAGTCGGGGGCGACGATGTTCCAGTCCCGCTGCAATTCATCGACGACGAACTGCCAGGAGGCGGAAACATCCATCCAGCCGTGCAGCAGGAACAGTGTCGGCGCCTCGGGATTGCCCCAGCGACGGATGTGCAGGCGGACGCCGTTGGCGTCGAGGAATTCGGAACGGGAGGGGCGCATGGTCGATCGGGGAGCTTCGCGAAGCGCGCATTGTAGCGCCTGCTGCCCGACAGCAGCATTGCATGGAAAATGTGTCGATGGCATATAATCGCGCCTTTCCAGTTTTTACCGTCGGGAGCTTTGATGAAACGTCGCGATTTCGTGCTGTTGGGTACTTTGATGTCCGGTGTCAGCGCCGTCAATCCGGTGCTGGCCCAGTTCAATTTCGGCAAGGTGCTCGAAGCCGGCAAGACGCTGATGGAATCGGAGACGCTCAGCGACGCCGACCTCAAGTCCTACTTCGACCAGATGGCCGCCGATTCCGATGCCAAGAACAAGCTGGCCGGGCCGAAGGATGCCTACGGCAAACGCATCGCCAAACTGGCCAAGGGGCTGGACAGTTACGACGGTCTCAAGCTCGACATCAAGGCCTACCTGACGCCGGAAGTGAACGCCTTTGCCATGGCCAACGGCACCATCCGCGTCTACAGCGGGCTGATGGACAAATTCACCGACGACGAAATCCGCTACGTGATCGGTCACGAAATCGGCCACGTCAAGGCCGGTCATACCAAGTCCCGCATCCAGACCGCGATGCGCACCAGCGCCCTGCGCAGTGCCGTGGCCTCGACCGGCGGCAAGACCGCGCAGCTTGCCGAATCGCAACTCGGCGACCTGTTCGAGCAGGTCGTTCGCGCCCAGCATTCGCAGGCCAACGAGAACGAGGCCGACGATCTGGCGATGCAGTTCATGAAGTCCCAGCGCTATCCGGCGGCGGCCTGCGTGACGGCGCTGGAGAAACTCGATGCGCTGGGCGGCGGTGGGGCGTCATGGCTGTCCACCCACCCGAGCCCGAAGGCCCGGGCCGAGCGCATGCGCGCCCAGGTCTGATCGGGCTCAGCGCAAGGTCAGCAGTTCCTGGCGACCGCGGCTTTCCAGGCGGAAGGCCGCGACCAGTTCCTTCAGCACGTCGGCCTGATCGCGCAGCGATTCGGAGGCGGCGGCGGCCTCCTCGACGAGGGCGGCATTCTGCTGGGTGGTTTCGTCCATGCTGGCGAGTGCCGTCGACACCTGCTCGATGCCCTGCGCCTGATCGCTCGAGGCGCGGGCAATGTTGCCGACGATTTCGGTGACGTCGGTGATCGCCGCGGCAATCGCCTGCATTGCGGCGCCGGCACGTTCCGCCTGGCTGGAGCCGGTTTCCACCTTGCTGATGGTGTCGGCGACCAGCTGCGAAATCTCCTTGGCGGCCAGACCGGAACGCTGGGCGAGGGCCCGGACTTCGGTGGCGACGACAGCGAAGCCGCGACCGCTGTCGCCGGCCCGGGCCGCTTCCACTGCGGCATTCAGGGCCAGGATGTTGGTCTGGAAAGCGATGCCGTTGATCACATCGACGATGTCGTGGATGCGTGCCGAACTGGCCCGGATCTCCCGCATCGTCCCCAGCGAGGCCTCGACCACCTGACTGCTGGCGCTGGCCTGTTCGCGGGTTTCGATGGCGCGCCGGTTGGCGGCTTCGGCGCTCTGTGTGTTGGCGCGGACCATGACGGCAAAGTGTTCCATGCTGGCTGCGGTCTCTTCCAGGCTGCTTGCCTGCTGTTCGGTACGCCGGGAGAGGTCCAGGTTGCCGGCGCTGATTTCACCGGCGGCCGTGGTCACCAGATTGACCGAATCGATGATGCGCTGCATGACCCGGGTCAGGTTTTCGGCGGTCGTGTTGATGTTGTCGGCAGTCTCGCCGAAACGCCCCGGGTAGTGCTGCGTGATCCGGCACGACAGGTCGCCGTTGGCCAGCGCGTTGCAGGCTGCGGCAATGTCGCCGAAGGCGGCGTTGGCGGTCTGGTTGAGCTGGTTGAGCAGTTCCGTCAGTTCGCGGGCATAGCCCTGCTTGCCGGCGGTATCGATGCGCTGGCTGAAATCGCCGCGCGAGGCAGCATTGACCTGCTGGCGAACGTCGGCGATGACGTGCTGGAGGGTCTGCTGCATGCTGTGCATGGCATGCAGGATGCTATGCCGGTTGTCGTTGTGCAGTGCGATCGCGAAATCGAGGTCGCCGGCGGCGATGCGCTGGGCGGCCTGAACGGCTTCTTCCGGGGTGCCGCCGAGCTGGAGCATCAGCTTGTCGTTGAGCAGGTTCAACTGCTCGCACAAGGCCCGCATGAAGCCCTGCTTGTCGGTCAGATCGATGCGCGCGGAAAAATCGCCGGCGGCGGCCTGTTCGACCATCCGCCCGACTTCGCCGAGGGCTTTCTGCAACTCGCTCTGCATGCGCTGCATGGACGCGAGCAGGCTGTCGGTATCGCCGGTCGCCAGTTCTATCCTGCCGGAAAGGTCGCCGCGGGCGATGCGGCCGGCGGCTTCCACGGCCTGGGCCGGTTCGCCGCCCAGTTGCGTCATGATGCCGCCGGCAACCCGGCGCAGGAACAGCCAGAGCAACAGGCAGGCGCCGAGCACGAGCGTGCCGAGCTTGATCAGCGAATCGATGAAGGCGCTGCGGACATCGTCGAGGTAGATGCCGGTGCCGACGATCCATCCCCATTCCGGGATCTGGCGGACATAGGAAATTTTTGCCACCGGTTGATCGAATCCTGGCTTGGGCCAAAGGTAATCGACGAAACCGGCGCCGCTCGCCGCCGTCACCTGGTTCATCTCGCGGAACAGGAATTTGCCCGCAGGGTCTTTCATCTCGGCTACCGATTTGCCGTCAAGTTCGGGACGGATCGGGTGCATGACCATGTTCAGGCCGGTGTCGTGAATCCAGAAGTATTCGTTGCCGCCATAGCGCAGGGCGCTGACGGCGCGGCGGGCGCCCTCGCGGGCGTCTGCGTCGCTGAGTTCGCCGCGCGCGGCGCGCTGGCGGAAAGCGTCGATCAGGGTGCCGGCCGTTTCGATCTGGGTCTTGACCAGCGCTTGCCGGGCCGCCAGCAAGGAAGACCGCTCGTGGTACAGGATGGCTGCCGACAGAACGATCAGCAAGGCCAGCGACAGCATGATCATGCGTGTGAAGCTCTTCTTCACAGACATTCCCGCCATGGTTTCTCTCCGGTATGTTTTTCTTGATATCCGGCGTGATGCGCCGGTAGCCCGGAACTATAGCCTGATTCTTCCTCCCCCGCCTTCTCCCGCCGGAATCGGCCTGTGCTCGGGTAACATTGCGCCCTGGATAAATGACATTTGCCCGCTACGGTAACGGTAACGGTGGGCGGGGGCGGCATGCGCGGACAATTCAGCTTACTCGGAGAGAAACGTTTCGGACCCCTGTTCGGCACGCAGTTCCTCGGTGCCTTCAACGACAACCTCTACAAGAACGCTCTGGTTGTCCTGCTCACCTTTCAGTCGGCGCAATGGACGACCCTGCCGGTGGAATTGCTCGGCAATCTGGCCGCCGGCCTGTTCATCCTGCCCTTTTTCCTGTTCTCGGCGACGGCCGGACAACTCGCCGACAAATACGACAAGGCCTGGCTGGCGCGCCTGTCGAAAATCCTGGAAATCCTGATCATGGGGGTGGCGGCCGCCGGTTTCTGGCTGCACAGCCTGGCCTGGCTGCTCGCCGCGCTGTTCCTGCTCGGCCTGCAATCGACGCTGTTCGGGCCGGTCAAATACGCGATCCTGCCGCAACACCTGCGCGAGGAGGAATTGATCGGTGGCAATGCGCTGATCGAGGCGGGCACCTTCGTTTCCATCCTGGTCGGCACCCTGGCCGGCGGCCTGTTTGCCGGCACGGTGAGCGAACCCTGGTGGATTGCCGTCGGCGGCTTGGTCGTCGCCGTGCTCGGTTATGTCTACAGCCGGGGCATTCCCGCCGCGCCGGCGCCGGCGCCGGAGCCGGGGCTCCGGATCAACTGGAACCCGCTGAGCGAAACCTGGCGCAGCATTGCCTTCGCCCGCGGCGACCGCCTGGTGTTCCTGGCGATCGTCGCCATCTCCTGGTTCTGGTTGTACGGCGCGCTCTTTCTGGCGCAATTCCCTGCCTACACGAAGACCGTGCTCGGTGGCGGCGAGGCGACGGTCACCCTGCTGCTGGCGATTTTCACCGTCGGCATTGGTGCCGGTTCGCTGCTCTGCGAACGGCTCTCGGGCAGGCATCTCGAGATCGGACTGGTGCCGCTGGGCTCGATCGGCCTGACCCTGTTCGGCGTCGATCTGTACTTCGCCTCGCCGGTCGGCCTGGTCGGTACGACGGCGCACGAACTGGTGGCCTTGCTCAGCCTGCCGGCGATCTGGCGGGTGCTGTTCGACCTGCTGATGCTCGGCGTGTTCGGCGGCTTCTTCATCGTGCCCCTGTATGCGCTGGTGCAGACTCGCTGCGAGCCTAGCCACCGGGCGCGGATCATCGCCGCCAACAACATCCTCAACGCACTGTTCATGGTGGTCGGCGCCCTCGGTGCCGCCGCCGCGCTCGGCGCCGGTCTGTCGATCCCGGCGCTGTTTGCCGTCGCCGCACTGGGCAACGTGGTCGTGGCGGCTTACATCTACGGACGGCTGCCGGAATTCCTCCGGCACTTCGGCGCCTGGGCAAAGCGCATGTGCGGCGCGGCCAAATAGGCGGCGCGGCGGTAAAATCCCGGACTTTGCCCGAAAGTTGACGATGGCCACCGCTTCCCCGATTCCCGCCGACCCGCTGGCCGCCCTGGCCGATACCGAGTGCCAGCGATTGGCCGCGCGCCTGGCGCAGGATGCCTTTGCCGCCGTGTTCCGGATGGCCGTCGCGCCGGACAGTGACGCCGAAGCCGGCGCCCTCGGTGAGCTGGCCGGGCGCTGCTACAACTGGAGCCAGGCCGGCGCCGACGACGACGCCCGGGCGCTGCGCCTGGCCCTGTTGATCAACGGGCTCGATGCCTGGGGGCTGGCTTACACGCAGGCATTCCAGCTCCAAGCGATCCCGGCGCTGACGGCGCTGATCGGCGGTCTGCGCACGCGTCTCGACGCCACCGCCGATGCGCGCTTCCAGCAACAGTTTGCGGCGCTGACGGGGAATGAATTCGCCGCTGTCGATTTCAAGGTCGAACTGCGCCGCAGCATCCATCTCGCGCTGTGGCATGCGATGGCCGCCTGCGAAACGGCAGAGCAGGCCGAAGGCCTGGTCCGGCCGCTGGGCAGCCTGCTGCTCGGGCTCAACGAACAGATGCCGGAACTCGGCTGGCGGTTGATTGCCGACGCGCTGGCCAGCATCCAGATTTCGCTGCTCGCCGATCCGGCCGCCTCGGCGATTGCCCAGGACGGCACGCAGCAGTTGTTCGCAGCCTTGCGCCAGGCGCTGCCGGGGGAGCGTTACCAGGCCATCCTCGCCCATTCCGGGCAGGCCGTCGTCGCCTGGCAGCAGGCGCGGCGGGCACGCGACACAGAAGGTAGAATCGACGCATGACCCTGGCCGCGATCAAGGAAAGACTGGATCTCTACGAGAAGCTGATGCGATTGGACAAGCCAATCGGCATCCTGCTCTTGCTGTGGCCGACGCTGTGGGCGTTGTGGCTGTCTGCCGATGGCCGTCCGGATTGGGCCGTGCTGCTGGTATTCGTGCTCGGCACGGTGCTCATGCGTTCGGCCGGCTGCGTCATCAACGACTACGCCGACCGCGATTTCGACAAGCATGTCGAACGGACCAAGGAGCGTCCGTTGACCGCCGGTCGGGTGAGCACGAAGGAAGCACTGGCGCTGTTCGCCGTCCTCTGCCTGCTGGCTTTCGCGCTGGTGCTGGTGCTGGGGATTCCGCTGGTCATCTGGCTGTCGATCCCGGCGGTCTTCCTGGCTGCCAGCTATCCCTTCACGAAGCGCTTTCTTGCCATTCCGCAGGCCTACCTAGGCATCGCCTTCGGCTTCGGCATCCCGATGGCCTACGCCGCGCACCAGGGCAGCGTGCCGGCCGAAGCCTGGTGGCTGCTGGTGGCCAACATCTTCTGGGCGGTTGCCTACGATACCGAATACGCCATGGTCGACCGCAACGACGACCTCAAGATCGGCATCAAGACCTCGGCGATCACCTTCGGTCGTTTCGACGTCGCCGCCGTCATGCTCTGCTACGCCGTGACACTGGCGCTGATCGCCTGGGTCGGCAGCACCTATGCGCTGGGCTGGCTGTTCTACAGCGCGCTGGCCATTGCCGCCGGCATCATGGGCGTCCATTACACCTGGATTCGCGGCCGCGAACGCATGGCCTGCTTCAAGGCTTTCCTGCACAACAACTGGGTCGGCGGCATCATCTTCGCCGGCATTGCCCTGGACTTCCTGCTCCGATGAAATACCACGACCTGCGCGACTTCCTGTCGCAACTGGAAAAGACCGGCGAACTCAAGCGCATCGCGGTGGACGTCGATACCCACCTGGAGATGACCGAGATCGGCGACCGCGTGCTGCGCGCCGGCGGCCCGGCGCTGCTCTTCGAAAAGGCTCATACGCAGGGTCGGCGTCACGAGATGCCAGTACTCACCAACCTGTTCGGCACGCCCAAGCGCGTCGCCCTGGGCATGGGCGAGGATTCGGTACAGGCGCTGCGTGAAGTCGGCAAGTTGCTTGCCTACCTCAAGGAACCGGAACCGCCCAAGGGCCTGAAGGATGCCTGGGACAAGCTGCCGGTGTTGAAACAGGTGCTCAACATGGCGCCGAAGAAGGTGTCGAACGCGCCCTGCCAGGAAATCGTCTGGGAAGGCAAGGATGTCGACCTCTCGCGATTGCCGATCCAGCATTGCTGGCCCGGCGACGTTGCGCCGCTGATCACCTGGGGCCTGGTCGTCACCAAAGGCCCGCACAAGAGCCGCCAGAACCTCGGCATCTACCGCCAGCAGGTGCTCGGGCCGAACAAGCTGATCATGCGCTGGCTGGCGCATCGCGGCGGGGCGCTCGATTTCCGCGATTTCAAGATGGCCAATCCCGGCCAGCCTTTCCCGATTGCCGTGGTCCTCGGCTGCGATCCGGCGACCATACTCGGCGCGGTGACGCCGGTGCCGGACAGCCTTTCCGAATACCAGTTCGCCGGCCTGCTGCGCGGCGGCAAGACCGAGCTGACGCAATGCCTCGGCTCAAGTTTGCAAGTGCCCGCTTCCGCCGAGATCGTTCTGGAAGGCCATATCCATCCCGGCGAGATGGCGCTCGAAGGTCCCTACGGCGATCACACCGGCTACTACAACGAGCAGGCCGAATTCCCGGTGTTCACGGTCGACCGCATCACCATGCGCAAGAACCCGATCTACCACAGCACCTATACCGGCAAGCCGCCCGACGAGCCGGCGGTGTTGGGCGTGGCGCTCAACGAAGTGTTCGTGCCGCTGTTGCAGAAGCAGTTCACCGAAATCGTCGATTTCTACCTGCCGCCCGAAGGCTGCTCGTACCGCATGGCCATCGTCAGCATCAAGAAGGCCTATCCCGGTCACGCCAAGCGGGTGATGTTCGGCATCTGGTCTTTCCTGCGCCAGTTCATGTACACCAAGACCATCGTCGTCGTGGACGACGATATCGACATCCGCGACTGGAAGGAAGTGATCTGGGCGATGACCACGCGTTTCGACGCGGTGCGCGATACGACCCTGGTCGATAACACCCCGATCGACTACCTCGACTTCGCCAGCCCGGTGGCCGGCCTCGGCTCGAAAATGGGGATCGACGCGACCAACAAGTGGCCGGGCGAAACCAATCGTGAATGGGGGCGGCCCATCGTCATGGACGCCGAGGTGAAACAGCGCGTGGACGCTATCTGGGGGAAACTGGGCTTATGAGCCTGACCGTCATCGATCTCGACCTGAACCACACCGCCCATGCGGTGGCCTTGCTCGACCTGCTCGACCACTACGCGCAGGACCCGATGGGTGGCGGTCAGGGCCTCAAGCCCGAGGTCAAGGCGAGGCTGGTCGCAGGCTTGAAGGGCGTGCCGGTCTATCACGGCGGACTGGCGCTGGCTGGCGACGAGCCGGTCGGCCTGATCAACTGCTTCGCCGGCTTCTCGACCTTCGCCGCCCGGCCGCTGCTCAACATCCACGATATCGTGGTGCGTGGCGACCGCCGCCGTCAGGGCATCGGCCAGGCGCTGCTGGCCTGGGCCGAGGCCAAGGCGAGGGCGCTCGGCTGCTGCAAGCTGACCCTGGAAGTGCTGTCGAACAACCACCAGGCGATGGCCTCGTACCAACTTGCCGGTTTCGCGCCCTATGTGCTCGACCCGGCGGCTGGCCAGGCGCTGTTCCTGCAGAAACTGCTGGCCGAGGAGAAATCATGAACGAGCCTGTCCCTAGCGCCCCCGGCGGCGTGCGTCCGTCACTGGTCAATGTCACCCACCTGATTTACGGCCTGCACGCGATTGCCGTCGTCGTCGGCGTCACCTCGTCGGCAACCATCGCCGGCGGTTTCGTCTTCGGGCTGCCGTCGCTGCTGGCCGTCTTCCTCAACTACTGGATGCGCAGCGAAGTTCGCGGCACCTGGCTGGAAAGTCATTTCCGCTGGCAGATCCGGACCTTCTGGTTCACCGTGCTGTGGCTCGGTGTCTATGGCCTGTTCCTGATCACCATCATCGGTATCCCGATCGCCATCGGCGTCATCCTGGTGCTCGGTTTCTGGGTTGCCTACCGCGTCGTCCGCGGCTGGCTGGCACTCGGCAGTTCAAACCCGATTGGTTTGTGAGGCGGCGCGCTTGCGCAGCCACTTGAGCACCGTGCCGAACAGGATCTTGGGATCGACCGGCTTGGCGATGAAGTCGTCCATGCCGGCATCGAGGCAGCGCTGACGATCCTCGGCAAAGGCATTGGCGGTCATCGCCAGGATCGGTACGTGTTGCCGCGCCGGTAGCGCGCGGATGCGGCGGGTTGCTTCAAGCCCGTCGAGACGCGGCATCTGCATGTCCATCAGGATCAGGTCGTAATTGCCGCTGCTCGCCATGTCCAGCGCCTGCTGACCGTCCTCGGCGACATCCACGCTCAGGTTCACATCGCTGAACAGCGACAGCGCGACTTCGCGGTTGATCGGCTCGTCCTCGGCGAGGAGCAGGCGGCAGTGGGCGTAGTCCCGGGCGAGCCGGGTTTCGGCGCTGTCGCCCTCGATGGCCGGGCGGCTCGCGGCAGCGGGGATCGCCAGTCCGTGTTTCAGCCGGGCAGTGAACCAGAACGTGCTGCCGTGCCCGGGTTCGCTGCTGAGTCCGGTGTCGCCGCCCATGGCCTGGGCCAGCTTGCGGGTCACGACCAGGCCCAGGCCGGTACCGCCGAAGCGCCGGGTGATCGTGTTGTCGGCCTGTTCGAAGGCGGAGAACAGGCGGGCCTGCGCCGCCGGATCGATGCCGATGCCGGTATCCCGGACCTCGAAGCGCAGCAGGACGCCGTGCTCGTCTTCCTGCTCGCGACTGACCTTCAGGGTGACGTTGCCCTGGTCGGTGAATTTGATGGCATTGGCGGCGAAGTTGAGCAGGGCCTGCTGCAGGCGACCGGCATCGCCGCGCAGCACGAGGCCGGGGACGTCGTTGACGATTTCCAGGTGCAGTCCTTTCTCCATTGCCTTGTCGAGCATCATCGACGAGACGTTGGCAAGGATGATGCCGGGCTGCAGTTCGTTTTCATCAAGCTCGAATTTGCCGGCCTCGATCTTCGAAAGATCGAGGATGGCATTGATGATGTTCAGCAGATGCTGCCCGGCCAGGTCGATCTTGTGCAGGCGTTCCTGCTGGTCTGGCGGGACGCCGGCGCGGCTGATCAGGTGCACCATGCCGGTGATGGCGTTGAGCGGCGTGCGGATTTCGTGGCTCATGTTGGCCAAGAAATTGCTCTTGGCCTGGCTGGCTGCCTCGGCAATTTCCTTGGCTTCCTGGAGCGCCTGCTCGGTCTTCTTCTGCAACTCGATGGCAGCTTCCAGCTGAGCCGTCCGTTCGCGGACCTTGATTTCCAGCAGGTCGCGGTGGCCGGCGATTTCGTCCATCGCGGCGCGCAGTTCGGTGATGTCGTGGGCGATGCCGAGAATGCCGATCAGGGTGCCGTCGGCCAGGCGCATCGGCACTTTCGTCGTCAGGAACAGGCCCTGATAATCGCAGCCGGCGAAGTGCAGCCATTCCTCATTGGTGCTCGGGCCATCGGCGCTAATCGCTGCCAGGTCCCTTTCGCGGAAAAAATCGGCGAGTTCGGGCTCGACGAAGTCGTGGTCGGTCTTGCCGACAATTTCCTTCTCTCTGGCGCCGAAAAATTGCTCGAAACGCGGGTTGCAGGCCAGGTACACGCCGTCCGTATCCTTCAGCCAGATCAAGTCGGGGATGGTGTCGACCAGGGTGTGCAGGTGGGCGCGCTCGCGGGTCAGCGCGGTCATGGTTTCGTTGAGCACACGCGCCAGCGTACCCAGTTCGTTGTCCGGCAACTTGCCGTCGACCGGCACGAATTGTCCGCCGCGGGCCGAGTCAACGGCCTGCATCAGGCGGTCGAGCGGATTCATGATTTCCCGGCGCATGAAAATCAGGCCGATGATGAAAACCAGCAGCGAGACCGTCGCCAGGCTGGCGAAGCCGGCACCGATCAGCAGGCCGGTGGCCGTGTCGCCGCTCTCTGCCGGGCGGACAAAACGGAAACTGACGGCGGCGCCGTCGACCAGCGGTGCCGTGGCGGTGGAGAAGGTGTGTTCTCCGGATTTGCCGAGGCGCAGGTTGGCAAACCAGCGCAAGGTCAGCGCGCGCTCCTCGCCACTCTCGGTGTTCAAGGCCTGCGCAGGCATCTGCGCCGAATGTAGCGCGTCGTCGTTGCCGATGGCGAAGGCCAGGCCGGTCTCGTTCGCGGTGCGCTCGATGAAGCCGAGGTCGAGGCAGCGCCCGACCGACAGGCGGCCGATTTCGCCGGCGGTCGAAACGACGGGCAGGTCATGAACCAGGGCGATGCCCGGGGCGGTGCGGCAGCGCCCGAAACGGACCTTGTCGCTGCCGGCTGATGTTGTCAGGTCGAGGTCGGCAATGGGTTCGAAGGGGGCCAGGCTGGCCTTGCTGGCGAAGAGGACGGGGGCGCCTTCGCTGCGTTGCGACCAGTAGAGATTCTGCTGCATCGCGTAGCCGGCGATCGGGCCGTGCCGGCTGCTGACCAGCAGCCAGTCGACGCCGCTGGCCCGGCCGCTTTCACCCAGCAGCAGGGCCAGTTCGCGGGCAGGGAAGTCGAAGATGTCGGGGTTGCCGCGTTCGCTGTCGAAGTAGCCGTCAAACAGGTGCAGGGTGGCCTGCAGCTTGGGCGATGCGGACAGCGTCTGCGTCATTTCCGCCAGTTCCTGCGCCCGGTAGGCGGTTTCCGTATCGAGGTGATGCCAGGCGGCGTCGATCGTGCGCGTCTGTTCGTCCCACTCCTGCTGGCCACGCAGGACGGAAAACAGCAACCCGGCAACCACCAGCACGGCAAGGGTTGCGGCAAACCACAGCAGGAGGAGCCGATGGGCCAGGGGCAGCTTGCGCACGTTCAGAATACCGGTTCGATGCGCTCCACGTTGTCGCGGGTGACGGCAATGGATGCGACGATGCGTTCGCGCATCGCCAGACGGCCCCCGTCGATCAGGGTCAGCGCGGCCTCGGCGCCTTCGCGGCCGAAGGTCGGGTAGGTGAAACTGGCGTCGAGTTCGCCGGCCCGGATGGCGTTGCGGGCCTCGGTGATGAAGTCGATGCCGGTGATCGGGATGTGTCGCGGATCGCGTCCGGCCTTCTTCAGGGCCATGATCGCGCCCAGCGCCATGCTGTCGGACTGGGCGTAGATGGCATCGAAGGCCAGGTTTTCGGCGAGGGCTTCCTCGACTTTCTGGATGGCCAGTGCGCGTTGGGAATCGGCACGCTTGATCGCGGCAATCTTCAGCCCGGGGTGTCTGGCCAGTTCGTCCATGAAGCCTTCGGTGCGAAGCTGTCCCGGCGTCGAGGTCGGGATGTGCTGCAACATCAGTATCCGGCCCTTGCCGTTCAGTCGCCGGGCCAGGTATTGCGCCGCCTGGCGCGCGATGGCGCGGTTGTCGGCGGTGACGAAGTGGGTGAACTCCTCGCCATTGACCCGTCGCGACAACAAGATGACCGGGATGCCCCGGCGATGGATGCGGGCGATCGGCTCGCGCATCAGGTCGGCATCGCGCGGACTGGTGATCAGGATATCCACCCCGCGCGCCGCGAACTGCTCGATGTCCTGGACCTGACGGGCGGTGTCGCCGCCGGCGTCGCTGAACACGAACTCGATGTCGGGGCGTTTGCCGAAAGCCTGCTGCAGGTCGCGGACCTGGGCCGCGCGCCAGTCGTTGGCCATGGTGTCCTGGGCGAAGGCGACAACATGCTTGCGCTGCCGGGAGGGATTGGCAAATAACTGCGGCGCCAGGCTCAGCCCGAGGGCGAGCAGGCCAAATTGCCGGCGTTGCATGAGAGACTCCCTTCTCTTCCGTTTGGCGTCAGCGATTCTCGTGCCGCTGTCGCACCAATGCCTTCACTTTAACCCATTCACGGTCGCTTTTCGAGTCGCACCGGGCAACTTATCGACTGTCGGCAAGCCAGTTGAGCAGGGCGTCGATGGCCTCGCCGCCGGCCTGGGCGCGCGGATCGTTGATGAAGAACGTCAGGGCATGGCGGCGGCCGCCGGCGTCGAGCACGTAGCCGGCAGCGGTGCGTACGCCGTTCAGCGTGCCCGTCTTGATATGCGCCCGGCCGCTGGCGGCATCGCCGTTCAGGCGTTTTTTCATGGTGCCGTCGATGCCGGCCAGCGGCAGGCTGGCGATGAATTCCGGCATCACCGGGCTGCGCCAGGCGTCGAGCAGCAGGCGGTTCATGCTGCCGGCGCTGATGCGCTCGCTACGCGACAGGCCGGAGCCGTTGTCGATGACCAGTTCGGGAAAGTCCAGGCGGCGCGAGCGCAACCAGTCGATGATGCGGCGCGTTGCCCGCTCGTTGCTGGCCGGCGCGCCATCGTTGCCGAGCGTCAGGAAGAGCTGGCGGGCCATGACGTTGTTGCTGTACTTGTTGATGTCGCGCACGACTTCGCCCAGCGCGGCCGATTCGTGGCGAACCAGGGGGGCGGCGGTGGCCGGGGTCAGGCCGGGACGAACCTGCCCGTCGATACGCCCGCCCAGTTCCTGCCACAGCGCGAGAATCAGGCCGCTGGCATGGGCGTCGGCGGAAAGCGGTGCCAGATTGACCGTTCGTTCGCCGCACTGCAGCGCGTAGCCGCCTCGGATTTCGAGCCGGCGGCCGGCGCCGTCGGGAACCACCGCGAGCGAAACGCGGTCGCGCCAGTCGCCTGGGCAAGGGCCGTTCAACGCCTGCAGGCGGTCGTCCACGATCAGGCCGGCACTGGGCGATTCGAGCCATGCCCGGGCTTGTCCGTCGACGGGTTGCAGGGTGAAGCGCAAGGCCTGGAAATCCATCAGCAGGCCGTTGGGGCCGACGTTGTAGGCGCGCAGCGGCTTGTTGTCGAAGGCTGCCGGATCGAAGGCGGTGCTGGCAAAAACACTGCGGTCGAGGACGATGTCGCCGGCGATGCGGTCGACGCCGCGGGTGCGCAACTGGCGCAGCAGCAACCACAGGTGTTCGACGGTGAAACGGGGGTCGCCGCTGCCCTTCAGGTAGAGGTTGCCGGGCAGCGTGCCGCGCTCGACCGGCTGTTCGGCGAGGATGGTGGTTTGCCAGGTGTGGGCGGGGCCGAGCAGGTTGAGCGCGGCATAGGTGGTGAGCAGTTTCATCACCGATGCCGGGTTCATGACCATTTCCGCATTGTGCGCGAGGCTTGGCGCCATCGCGTCGACCGGCTGGACGATCAGGGCTACCTTGTCCGTGGGGATCTGCGCGGCCTGCAGGGCGCGGACGACCGGGGGCGGGAGTTGGGCGGCGACCGGGGCACTGGCGGTCAGGGCCAGCAGCGACAGGAACAGGATGAATGGGCGGGCAGTCATGGTGCGGCAGACGAAAAAAATGGGGGCCTGAAGGCCCCCATTTTACGTTGCCGGCTATCGCCGATCAGTGTTTGTAAAGCTCGAAACCGGAAATCAGCTGGGCCAGCGACTTCGAGGTCTGCAGCAGGTCGGCGGAAGCCTGACGGGCCTGGCGCGCAGCGTTGGTGTTCTGCTCGATCAGGTCGGTGATCTGCTGCATGCTGATGGCGACCTCCTCGCTGGCAATGCCCTGCTGGCGGGCGGCATCGGAAATCTGCCCGGCCATCAGGGAAACCTGACTCGACGACTGGGTGATGCCTTCCAGGCCGGCGACGCTCTCGCGCAGCTTGCCGATCCCGGTTTCGACTTCCTGCGAGGCGACGTCCATGCTGGCCACGGCCTGCGCAGTGACCGACTGGATTTCGCTGACCGTGGTGTTGATGTCGGCGGTCGAGGTCGTCGTCCGTTCGGCTAGCTTGCGCACCTCGTCGGCGACCACCGCGAAGCCGCGTCCCTGCTCGCCGGCACGGGCGGCTTCGATGGCGGCATTGAGTGCCAGCAGGTTGGTCTGGCTGGCGATGTCGGCAATGACGCTGGTGATGTCGCCGATCTTGGCAATCGAGCGGTTCAACTGGTCGATGGTGGTGTTCGAGGCATTGACGGCATCGACGACCCGGTTCGTGGCGGCCATGCTCTGGCTGATGTTGGCGTTGCTCTGATTGACCTGGAGTTGCGATTCGCGGGCGGCACTGGCCGTGTCCTGGGCGTTGGCGGCAACTTCCTGGACCGACTGGCTGAATTCCTCGGTCGCGGCAGCCACACCCTCGACGCTGGCCTGCTGTTGCTCGGACTGCGAGGTAACCTGGGCCATCTGGGTTTCAAGCAGCTTGCTGCGCGAATCGATGGCGCGCGAAGCGGCGTTGATCTCGTCGAGCATGGCCTTCAGGGTGCCCTGCATGACGCCGAGGTTGCACAGCAGCAAGCCGGTCTCGTCGCGTCCTTCGATGTCGATCTCGTCGGTCAGCTTGCCCTCGGCGATCCGGTCGAACTGGGCGATGGCCTTGCGGATCGGGCCGACGATGGCATTGACCAGGAAGGCGCCGCCAATGACCGCCAGCAGGATGGCAGCGACCAGCAGGCCGATGCTCAGGTTGCGCACCCAGCGGTAGTGCGCGTCGGCCGCTTCGTAGCGGGCATTGGCACCGTCGGCGATGGCCTGGATCAGCGCCTGGCCGTCGCGTTGCATTTCGGCGTAGAGCGGATTGACCTTGCTCAGCAGCAGGACGTTGGCGTCCATGAAGTTGCCCTGGCGCAGCTGCTCGCGGGCCAGGTTGATGCCTTCGCGGGAGAAGCGCTCACGGGTCTCGCCGAACTTGTCGAGCAGGGCCTTTTCCTTGTCGGTCAGCGGGGTGGCCTTGAGCCGGTCGAGCAGTTCGTTGATTTCCTTGCGGTTGTTCAGCGTGTTGTCGATGTGCAGGTCGATCGGATGATCGTGCAGCTTGGCAAACTGGCTGGCCGGATCGTGCTGCAGGCCGAGCATGATCTGCGAGCGGTTGTCCGAGAGCAGGAACATCATCCGGTTGACGACGTTGGAGGGAACCAGGTTTTCGTTGTACAGCGCGATCAGCTCCTCGTCGGTGCTCTTGAGGCTGGTCAGCCCGACGATGCCGATGGTGCTCATCAGCACGACCAGTGCCGCCATGGTTGCCCAGATGCGGGCGCGCAGCGACAGCGACTTGCGGCCGGTGGCCGGCAGGCGGCCCTTCTGCCCGGCGGCGGCGTAGGCGGCTTCGGCGGCGGCACGCTTGGCGCTGGGGGCCGGGGTGCGTACCGACATGTAGCCGGTGATCTGGCCGTTCTTCTTGACCGGGACGACGAAAGCCTCGACCCAGTAGAAGCCCCCGTTCTTGCAGCGGTTCTTGACCATGCCGCGCCACGGCAGCCCTTTCTTCACCGTGCTCCACAGATCCTGGAAGGCGGCTTCCGGCATGTCCGGGTGGCGGACGATGTTGTGGCTCTTGCCGATCAGTTCCTCGCGGGTGAATCCGCTGATCTCGACGAAGGCATCGTTGGCGTAGGTAATGATGCCTTTGAGGTCGGTGCGTGATACCAGGTAGGTGTCGCGGGGGAAGTGCACTTCTTGCTGGGTGACGGGCTGATTGTTCTTCATGTCTTGTCCGGAAGTGTGGCTGTGGGGGGGCTTGATCGAACAATATATAACATTAGTTATAGCTTGTGTTGTTGGTCATGCCGATTTTGCAGTGTGTCCAAATGTTGGCGAAAAAAAAAGCCCGCCTGATGGGCGGGCTGTAGGCATGTCCTGGGACGTTTATTTTTCCAGCTCGTAAACAATGTCGGCGCGGCGGTTCTCGGCCCAAGCCTCTTCGTTGCGTCCGAGCAGCTTGGGTTTTGCTTTACCCCAGCTCTTGACTGAAATCTGGCCCTTGTCGGCGCCGTGGCCAAGCAGCGTGGCGCGTACCGTTTGCGCACGCTTCAGACCCAGGCGCTGGTTGTAACTGGCGCTGCCGCGTTCGTCGGCGTGGCCTTCGACGCGCAATTTCGCGTTCGGGTTGCGGGCCAGGTAGCGGGCGTGGGCGGCGATGATCGGGTCGTAGTCGGCTTTGAGATCGGCCTTGTCGAGGTCGAAGTACACGCTGCGCTGGGTGCGCAGGCCTTCTTCGTCCATGCGCATCGGAGCTTCACCGGTGTCACGGGCGGCGACGGTTTGCGGAATCTGGAGTTCGGGCGGAACCGGCTGGCCGAGCAGGCCGGGGTGAACCTTGAGATTGCCGGTCTGGGCAATCTGGCGCGTGCGGGACGGATCGTCGCTCGTGGCGCAGGCGCTGAGCAGGGAAGCAAGCAGGAGGGCAAGGAGCGTACGCATGGTGGTCTGGCATCCGGGAAAGCGGGAATGATATCCGCTCTCCCGGTTTCCGACCAGTTTGCTTTGCCCCGGCCCGGAAAACCCGCCCGCACGGCAGTGATATAATCGCCCACCGAAATTTGCACCTGGCGCTTTCCAGTGATCTTCACCCTAGGCATCAACCATCATTCAGCACCACTCGCCATCCGCGAGCGCGTCGCTTTCGGTGCTGACAAGTTGCACCATGCCCTGGCCGAACTGGCACATGCCCAGGTGGTGCGCGAGGTGGCGATCCTGTCTACCTGCAACCGTACCGAGATTTATTGCGCGGCCGAATCGCCGCAGCGGGTCATCGACTGGTTGACGGCCTATCACCAGGTGGCGCACGACGAGTTGTCGCCCTTCCTTTACGTGCATGACCAGCCGGCGGCGATCCGCCACGCCTTCCGCGTGGCCTGCGGGCTGGATTCGATGGTCATCGGCGAGCCGCAGATCCTGGGGCAGGTCAAGGATGCGGTACGCGTGGCGGAAGAGGTCGGGACGCTGGGTACGCAATTACACAAGCTGTTCCAGCGTGCCTTTTCGGTGGCCAAGGAAGTGCGCAGCACGACCGCGATCGGGGCCAACATCGTTTCCATGGCTGCGGCCGGGGTGCATCTGGCCGAGCGCATTTTCGACTCCGTCGCCGGGCAGCGCGTGCTGTTCATCGGTGCCGGCGAGATGATCGAACTGTGTGCGGCGCATTTCTGCGCCGAGCAGCCGAAACAGGTGACGATCGCCAACCGCACCGTCGAACGCGGTCGCGAACTGGCCGAGCGCTACGGCGGCAAGGCCATCCGTCTCGATGAACTGGCCGACGCCCTGCCGCAGCACGACATCGTCGTCTCCTGTACCGCCAGCCCCTTGCCGATCATCGGTCTGGGCATGGCCGAGCGGGCGATCAAGGCACGCCGGCACCGGCCGATCTTCATCGTCGACCTGGCCGTGCCGCGCGACGTCGAGGAGGAAGTCGGTGAACTCGACGACGTCTTTCTGTACACCGTCGACGATCTGGCCCAGATCGTCGAAAGCGGCATGGAATCGCGGCAGGCTGCCGTGGTCGAAGCCGAGGACATCATCGGTCAGCGGGTCCGCGAGTTCCTTGGCTGGCTGCAGTCGCGGGACACGGTGCCGGTGATCCGCGCCTTGCGCGACTCGGCTGACCGGATCCGGCGGCACGAGGTCGAGCACGCGCTCAAGGCTCTGGGCAAGGGCGAAGCGCCGGAGAAGGTGGTCGAACAACTGGCCCAGCGCTTGAGCAACAAGTTCCTGCACGCACCGACCAGCACCCTCAATGCGGCCGACGGTGAGGAACGCGTGCAGTTGCATGCGGCGGTCGAGCGACTGTTCCACCTGCGCGGCGGCGACTGAAATCGTCGGGCCTTATTGGCCCGGGGGATTGCCCCGGTTGAGGACGACCCGGTTGCGTCCGGTGCGCTTGGCTTCGAGCAGGGCGTCGTCGGCCGCGGCGATCAGCGACGACGCGGTCAGATAATCCGGAAGCGCGGCGATGCCGCAACTGAGCGTGGCGCGCAGGGTGCCCTGGGCATGGGCGTGCGGCAGTTGCGAGAAATCCTCGCGAATCTGTTCGATCAGCCCGATTGCCTGGGCCGTTTCGATGCCGGGCAGGGCAATGATGAATTCCTCGCCGCCATAGCGGCCGACCAGGTCGGTGCTGCGCAAACGGCCGCGCAACAGCCACGCGACGCTGCGGATCACCTGGTCGCCGACCGGGTGCCCGTAGTTGTCGTTGATCGTCTTGAAGCGGTCGATATCGATCATCGCCACGACCAGTTGCCCGTCGGGTTGCGCCGCCTGCAGCATGCGCTCGACCTGGACCTTCGAGGTCGAATGGTTGAACAGCCCGGTCAGGCTGTCGTGCTGGCCGGAATAGAGCATTTGCCGGTAGCGCTCGATCTTGGTCTTGACCACCGAGGCGAGGATGATCGGGTTGACCGGCTTGGTCAGGAACTGGTCGCCGCCCAGGCGCAGGGCTTCGACCTGTTGCACGATGTCGTTCTCGCTCGACAGGTAGATCACCGGCAGCGCCTGATATTCGGGAATCTGGCGCAAAGCGCTGGTGACCTCGACGCCGGTGCAGAAGGGCATGTACATGTCCATCAGGATGGCGTCGGGACGGTATTCGTTGGCCACTTCGAAGAGCAGTCGCGGGTCGCTGATCGCCTTGCTGTCGATGCCGTGCTGCGACAGCGAGCGGCGGATATGGGCGATGGCGGTGGCCGAATCCTCGACGATGAGCACCCGGTGCATTTCCTGTTCGTGCATTTCGACTAGGTCGAGGATGCGCGACAGTACGTCACTGACCTTGTTGCCGACCGGTACGCAGGCATCGGCACCGGCACGCTGGAGCAGGACGATGCTCTGCAGGTTGGATGGCACCGACAGGCAGTAGAAATAGCTGGTCGGGAAACGGGTGCGCAGGGCGATGATCGCCGAAATGGCGGCCGGCGGGTAGGCGCGTCCCTCGACGTCGGGGATGAAGGTGATGGCCAGCGGCGGTTCGTCGTTGGCCGGTTGCTCGCCCCAGCGGGCTTCTTCCGGGGTGAAGCCGAAGAAGCCGAGTTGTTCGGCCAGCGATGCCGACCACGGATGGTTTTCCCGGGAAACGATGAGGACGCGGCGGGGCTGGTTCCAGCAGTCGCCGACCTGTCCTTCTGCAGTGTCCAGCGTGCGTCGGGCCAGGATGGCCGGGGTTTCGTGGCGGCGTAATTCACCGAGAATGATCTGCAGCTTGCGCTCGATGGCCACCGCCTGGTCGAGCGGGATAGGGTGCATCTCGCGCTCGGCGAAGAAGGTCAGCGCGGTGTTTTCCAGTTCCTGGCAGGCACGCACCAGGCCCGGTAGGTGCTGGCGATGCAACTGTTCGGTCAGGCCGTTCAGCGACAGCGTGAACTCGACGAACAAGTCGAATTCGCCGGAGTTGCGATAGCTTTGCCAGCCACGTTCGAGGGTGGCGGCCAGGGCAACGATGGAATTGGGGAAGGAGGACATTGCGTCGCTTTTCGGGAATGCGTGATTATGCGGCTCGCAGAATGACAAGGCAATCTTTGCCGATTCGCGGGGGATGGTGAACTCGGGTACCATATCGCCCCTTTCCAGCGCTTTCGCCGGCCCGGCCCCCATCAATGAAACCGAGCATCCGCCAAAAACTCGATCTGCTGGTCGACCGTCTCGACGAGATTGACCGCATGCTGTCGGCACCGGAAACCGCCGGCGACATGGAGCAGTTCCGCAGGCTGTCCCGCGAGCGCGCCGAAGTCGAGCCGGTGATCGTGCAGTACAACGCGTTCCGCCAGGCCGAACGGGATATCGACGAGGCGGCGGCGATGCTTGCCGACCCCGACATGCGCGACTTCGCCGAGGAAGAAATGGCCGCCGCCAAGGCGCGTCTGCCCGGACTTGAGGTCGAGTTGCAGAAGCTGCTGCTGCCCAAGGACCCCAACGACGAGCGCAGCGTGCTGCTGGAAATCCGTGCCGGCACCGGGGGCGACGAGTCGGCGCTGTTCGCCGGCGACCTCTTTCGCATGTATTCGCGCTACGCCGAGCGCCAGCGCTGGCAGGTCGAGGTGCTGTCGGCGAGCGAATCGGAGCTTGGCGGCTACCGCGAAATCATCTGCCGCATCGCCGGCTACGGCGCGTATTCGCGCCTGAAGTTCGAATCCGGCGGCCACCGCGTCCAGCGCGTGCCGGAAACCGAGACCCAGGGCCGCATCCATACCTCGGCCTGCACCGTGGCGATCATGCCGGAAGCCGACGAGGTCGAGGACGTCAATCTCAACCCGGCCGACCTGCGCATCGACACCTTCCGCGCGTCCGGTGCCGGCGGCCAGCACATCAACAAGACCGACTCGGCGGTGCGCATCACGCACATCCCGACCGGTATCGTCGCCGAATGCCAGGACGGCCGCTCGCAGCACGCCAACAAGGCGTCGGCGATGAAGGTGCTGGCGGCACGGATCAAGGACGTTCAGGTGCGCGCCCAGCAGAGCCACATCGCCAGCACGCGCAAGAACCTGATCGGCTCCGGCGACCGCTCCGAGCGCATCCGCACCTACAACTTCCCGCAGGGGCGGATCACCGATCACCGCATCAACCTGACGCTGTACAAGATCGCCGCGATCATGGACGGCGACATGGACGAACTGCTCGGCGCGCTGGCCGCCGAATACCAGGCCGACCTGCTGGCCGAACTGGCCGAGCAGCAATGACGCTGGGCGAGGCGCTGGCCGCGGCGCGGCAGAAGATCGACCGGCTCGATGCCCGCCTGCTGCTCGAATACGCCACCGGTTGCTCCCACGCCGACCTGCTGGCGCGCCCGGAAACTCCGGTGATTGCGCCGGCGTATGCGCAGTTCGCCGAGTGGGTCGAGCGGCGCGCCGCCGGCGAGCCGCTGGCTTACCTGGTTGGTGAAACCGAATTCCGCGGCCGGGTCTTCCAGGTCTCGCCCGAGGTATTGATCCCGCGCCCGGAAACCGAGGTCCTGATCGATCTGGCGGTCGACCGCCTGAAAATGCAGAGAACCGCCCGCGTCGTCGATCTCGGCACCGGTTCCGGGATTGTCGCCATTTCGCTGGCGCTCGAATGTCCGCAGGCGCAGGTGTTTGCTGTCGACCTTTCGCCCGGAGCGCTGGCCGTCGCCTGCAACAACGCCGGCCGACTCGGTGCCCGCGTCGATTTCCGCGAAGGCGACTGGCTGGCGCCGCTGGCCGGCGAACGCTTCGACCTGATCGTTTCCAACCCGCCCTACGTTGCCGACGGCGATCCGCACCTGTGCCGGGACGGCCTCCCCTTCGAGCCGCAGATGGCCTTGAGCGATCTCGAACCGGGCGGCAACGGCTTGGCCTGCATCCGCCGCATCGTCGCCGATGCGCCCGCCTTCCTCAACCCCGGTGGCTGGCTCTTGTTCGAGCACGGCTACGACCAGGGCGAAGCCTGTCGGAACTTATTGACCGGCGCCGGGTTCAAAGGCGCATTCACCCATCCCGACCTCGCCGGCACCGATCGCGTGTCCGGCGGCCAACTGTAATCCTCTGGAGCCAGCATGTCCGACGTTCAGCAACGCATTCACGAAACCGTCACCAACAATCCGGTCGTCCTCTACATGAAGGGCGACGCGCGCTTCCCGCAATGCGGCTTCTCCGCCGCCGTCGTTCAGGTGCTCAAGCTGTGCGGCGTGAACGACTTCGTCACGGTCAACGTGCTCGCCGACGAGGAAATCCGCCAGGGCGTCAAGGAATACGCCAACTGGCCGACCATTCCGCAGCTCTACATCAAGGGCGAATTCATCGGCGGCTGCGACATCGTCAAGGAAATGTACCAGTCCGGCGAACTGCAACCGCTGCTGGCCGACATCGCCAAGCCCTGAGTTTTTGCCTCACCCAGCAAAAAGCCCGCCGACCGGCGGGCTTTTTTTTCGTGAGCCGGGAATCAGACTTCGGCGACCAGGAATTCGATGGTCGGGCCGTCCATGACCACTTCCTTGACCGCGCAATGAGCGATGCTGTCGAGGATGGCGGCCTTCTGCTCGGCGTTGAAATGCTCGGGGAAACGCACGTCGGTCTTGAACTTGGCCAGCGTCAGCGGACCCTTCGGGCCGGCGAAGGGCTTGCAGTCGATGGCGATGCCTTCGGCCGAGATGCCGAGTTCCTTGCACGCCTTCTTGGCATAGACGGCAGCGCAGGCGGCCAGGGTAGCGTAGAAGCCTTCGAGCGGGTTCATCAGGCTGCCGTTGAGGGCGAAACTGGTTTCGTGCTTGCCGGTGCTGACCTTGATCAGCGGGGTGCTGTCGACGACGGTGCTGTACATGCTGTTCTGCCTTCGGTTATTGATGTGTGCTTATATATTAAGTCGCTAATATGTGGTGAGGCAACTGGCAGCATTTCATAAGCTCAGCATTTTTTCTCGCTTCGTGGCGATTGCGGCGCTGGGTACATTTCCTCGACCCCAATCAAACCGAGGAAAAAACCATGATCTTCAAATCAAGTCGTCGCCAGTTGCTGGCCTTGCTCCTGGCCGCCTTCGCGCCCCTGTCGTTTGCCCAGGGCAACGACCTGAGCCTGCTCAACGTCTCCTACGATCCGACGCGCGAGCTCTACCAGGCCTTCAATCCCGAATTTTCGCGTTACTGGAAGGAGAAAACCGGCCAGTCGGTCACCGTCAGGCAGTCGCACGGCGGTTCCGGCAAGCAGGCGCGGTCGGTCATCGACGGGCTCGATGCCGATGTGGTGACACTGGCGCTGGCCTACGACATCGATGCGATTGCCGAAAAGTCGGGCAAGCTGCCGGCCGACTGGCAGAAGCGCCTGCCGCACAACGCCTCGCCCTACGCGTCGACGATTGTATTCCTGGTGCGCAAGGGCAACCCCAAGGGCATCAAGGACTGGGACGACCTGGTCAAGCCCGGTGTGCAGGTGATCACGCCCAATCCCAAGACTTCCGGCGGCGCCCGCTGGAACTACCTGGCGGCCTGGGGCTATGCCCTGAAGAAGGGCGGCAGCGAAGCGGCGGCACGCGATTACGTCAGCCGCTTGCTGAAGAACGTGCCGGTCCTCGATCCGGCCGCCCGCGGCGCGACCAACACCTTCGTCCAGCGCGGGCTGGGCGATGTGCTGCTGGCCTGGGAGAACGAGGCTTTTCTGTCGATCAACGAACTGGGGCCGGACAAGTTCGAGATCGTCGTGCCCTCCGTTTCCATCCTGGCCGAGCCGCCGGTGGCGGTGGTCGACGCGGTGGCGCGCAAACGCGGGACCGAGACCGTCGCCCGGGCCTACCTCGAATACCTGTATTCGCCGGTCGGGCAGAAACTTGCGGCCCGTCACTACTACCGTCCGATCAAGCCGGAACTCGCCGATGCCCGCGATGTGGCGCGTTTTCCCAAGGTCAATTTCATCCGCATCGACGATCTCGGTGGCTGGCAGGCGGCGCAGCAGAAGCATTTCAGCGATGGCGGCAGCTTCGACCAGATCTACGGCCGCTGAATCATGAAGCAGCCCGTCCTGATCCTGCCGGGCTACCTCGGCAGCGGTCCTGCCCACTGGCAGAGCTGGCTTGAGCGCCAATTGCCGGAAGCCCGGCGGGTCGAAGGCATAGCCTGGCAGGCGCCGCAACTCGGGCGCTGGGCCGGGCGCGTCGGCGACGCCATTGACCGGGCCGACGGCCCGGTCTGGCTGGTCGCCCACAGTTTCGGCTGCCTCGCCGGTGTGATTGCCGCATCGATCCGGCCGGAGCGGGTGGCTGGCGCCTTGCTGGTGGCGCCGGCCGATCCGGAGCGCTTTGCCGAAGCCGGTTTCCGTCAGCGCGACGAAAGCAGCATCGCCCGCTGGCTCTACGACACCCGGCTGGCTTGTCCGAGCCTAGTCGTTGCCAGCACCAACGATCCATGGATGAACTTCGCCAGCGCCGCCTACTGGGCCGAACGCTGGGGCAGCCGGCTGCACTGCCTGGGCGCCGTTGGCCACATCAATGTCGATTCCGGTTTTGGCCCCTGGCCGGATGGTCTGGCGATACTGCGTGCGATGCAGGCCGCCCAGGGCAGTTTCCTGGTCGGCGAATTCCCCGACGCTGTCTTGCTTAGCTGAATAACGAATATAAAAATCGATTTTTATTAGTTTGGCTGCTAAGGCCTCGTGCCTACACTGCCGCATCGTTTCTTTCCGGAGTCCTGCCATGTCGCAATCCAACAAGCTGTCGGCCATCCTGCGCCGTTCAGCCTTCGTCCTGTCGTTCGTCCTAGCTGGCAGCGCCTTCGCCCAGACCACCCTTCTCAACGTTTCCTACGACGTCTCGCGCGAATTGTACAAGGAGATCAATCCGGCCTTCGTGGCTGCCTGGAAGAAGCAGGGCGGGGCCGACATCACCGTCAACCAGTCGCACGGCGGTTCGTCGAAGCAGGCCGGTTCGGTGATCGGCGGGCTGGAAGCCGACGTGATCACGATGAACCAGTCGCCGGACATCGACATCCTGGTCGAGCGCGGCGGCCTGGTGGCCGCCAACTGGCGCAAGCAGTTCCCGCATGACGCAACGCCGTACACGACCACCACCGTGTTCCTGGTGCGCAAGGGCAATCCGAAGAGCATCAAGGACTGGGACGACCTGATCAAGCCGGGTTACCAGGTCATCGTGCCGAACCCGAAGACTTCGGGCAACGGCCGCTACACCTATATTGCCGCCTGGGGCTACGCCCTCGACAAGACCGGTTCCGAGGCTGGCGCCAAGGACTTCGTCACCAAGCTGTTCGCCAACGTGCCGGTGCTCGACGGCGGCGGTCGCGGTGCGACGACGACCTTCACCCAGCGCGATGTCGGCGATGTGCTGGTGACCTTCGAGAATGAAGCCATCCTGATCGCCCAGGAACTCGGTTCGAGCAAGTTCGACATCGTCTATCCGTCGCTGTCGATCGAAGCCGCCGCCCCGGTGGCAATTGTCCAGAAGGTCGCCGCCAAGCGCGGTACCGAGAAGGTCGCCAAGGCCTACCTCGACTTCCTGTACACCCCGGCCGGCCAGGAAATCATCGCCAAGCACGACTTCCGTCCGCGTGATCCGGCGGTGCTGAAGAAGCATGCGGCCAAGTACCCGAACATCCGCACCTTCACTGTCGAGCAGAAGCTCGGTGGCTGGGCGGCGGTGCAGAAGGCGCACTTCGCCGACGGCGCCCTGTATGACCAGATCGTCGCGAGGAAGTAATGACCGCAACAAGAACCTTCCGCGTGTTGCCGGGCTTCAATCTGACGCTCGGTTACACGCTGGGCTACCTGTCGCTGCTGATCCTGATTCCGCTGTCGGCGGTCTTCCTGAAGACCTTCGAAATGGATTGGGCGCGCTTCGTCGAGGTGGTCACGGCGCCGCAGGTCGTGGCCACCTACAAACTGTCGTTCGGCGCCTCCTTGCTGGCGGCAGCCATCAACGCGGTGTTTGGCCTGATGCTGGCGTGGGCGCTGGTGCGCTACAGCTTTCCCGGCAAGAAGATCGTCGATGCCCTGGTTGATTTGCCGTTCGCCCTGCCGACCGCCGTGGCCGGCATTGCGCTGACCGCGCTCTATGCCAAGAACGGCTGGCTTGGCCAGTACCTGGAGGAGATCGGCATCAAGGTCGCCTTCACGCCGCTGGGCGTGCTGGTGGCGCTGGTTTTCATCGGCCTGCCGTTTGTCGTGCGTACCGTGCAGCCGATCCTGGAAGACCTCGATACCGAACTCGAAGAAGCCGCCGCCAGTCTCGGCGCGCAACGCTGGCAAACCTTCCGCCACGTCATCTTCCCGATCCTGCTGCCGGCGCTGCTGACCGGTTTCGCGCTGGCCTTTGCCCGCGCGGTCGGTGAGTACGGCTCGGTCATCTTCATCGCCGGCAATCTGCCTTTCGTCTCCGAAATCACCCCGCTGATGATCATCACCAAGCTGGAGCAGTACGACTACCAGGGGGCGACGGCCATTGCCTCGGTGATGCTGATCTTTTCCTTCATCCTGCTGCTGATCATCAACGGCCTGCAGGCTTGGACCGCCAAACGCACCGGGAGGGATCGGTAATGGCCGGCGCAACCACCATGCACCTGGGCGGCAATCACGCTGCCCGCTTCGAGAACAAGGCAGCGACCAGCGAAACGCCGCTGGTCAAATGGACCATCCTGGCCATTGCCCTGACTTTTTTCACCGTCTTCCTGCTGATGCCGTTGATCGCAGTGTTTGTTGAAGCCTTCCGTAAAGGCTGGGAAACCTACGTCACCGCGCTGGTCGATCCGGATGCCTTGTCGGCGATCAAGCTGACCCTGCTGGCGGCAGCCGTTTCGGTGCCGCTCAACCTGGTCTTCGGTGTCGCTGCAGCCTGGGCGATCGCCAAGTTCGAGTTCCGCGGCAAGCAGTTTCTGATCACCCTGATCGATCTGCCGTTCTCGGTCTCACCGGTCATCGCCGGTCTGGTCTTCGTGCTGATCTTCGGCGCGCAAGGCTGGTTCGGTAGCTGGCTGATCGACAACGACATCAAGATCATCTTTGCCGTGCCGGGCATCGTGCTGGCCACCGTCTTCGTCACCTTTCCCTTCATCGCCCGCGAACTGATCCCGCTGATGCAGGCGCAGGGCAAGGAAGAGGAAGAGGCGGCGGTGGTTCTCGGTGCCAAAGGCTGGCAGGTGTTCTGGTACGTCACGCTGCCCAACATCAAGTGGGGCCTGATGTACGGCGTGATCCTGACCAACGCCCGGGCGATGGGCGAGTTCGGCGCGGTCAGCGTCGTCTCCGGCCACATCCGCGGGCAGACCAACACGCTGCCGCTGCACGTCGAAATCCTCTACAACGAATACATGTTCTCGGCGGCCTTCGCCGTGGCCTCGCTGCTGGCCTTGCTGGCACTGGTCACGCTGGTCATCAAGAACTGGGTCGAGCATCAGGCGGCCCGCTCCTACCGAGACACCC
>Ga0209207_1000096_pt1 | contig 72177 bp, 64 predicted proteins | sample SaghotsprinmetaG_FD_184140 | JGI IMG/M metagenome (GOLD analysis project Ga0209207, IMG submission 184140) | Hot spring microbial communities from South Africa to study Microbial Dark Matter (Phase II) - Sagole hot spring metaG (SPAdes) (version 3) | ecosystem: Environmental > Aquatic > Thermal... | reverse complement strand
ATCTGCGGGATGTCGCTGGCCGGGAAACGGTGGCCGAGATAGCTGCCATAGACTTCACTGAGGCGCGCTTCGTTGATCACTTCGCCATCGCCATCGTCGCGGAACTGGTAGTACATGACGCGCTGAAAGCCAGTGAGCGCCATGACATATTCAATGAGCGCCTGACGCTGGAGCGCAAGTTCCTCCTCATCCGCCGGCTGACCGGCGCTAGGCGGCGTAACGGCCGACGGTTTCATCGCAGCGACGTTCAAAGTCAGCTCGACGAGCACGGCGTCCGTCTTGGCGCGCGTCAGCACCGCATCGAGCCAGCCGGCCTCGCCGGCGAAGGCGGCCTCGCGCACCAGACGGCTGCCCGGCGCGGCGGGCAGGACGGCGCTCAGCGATCCGAGCTCATCGGGCAGCGTCTGCCCTAGCCAATCGCCGGCTGCGCCGCCCAGCAAAGCGCCGACATTGTCGGAAACATGACACAGACGTCCCCCACCATCGGCGACGAGCAGCACGCCATGCGGCTGGATGGCCCCGGAAAGATGCAGCACCTCACGCTCGCATTCGGCCAACCAGCGTGTCGGTGCGAGCGGCAGTGTGCCGGAATCACCCGTTTCAGCCAAGATAACCTCGCTGTACCAGCATGTCTTCGAATATGGCGGACTCCACCGGCCGCGAGAAGTAATAACCTTGGGCGATGTCACAGCCATGCTGGATCAGCCAGGCCAGCTGGCGGTCGGTCTCGACGCCTTCGGCCACCGATTTCAGCTCCAGACCACGCGCCAGCCCGAGAACGGCACGGACGATCGCCTCGCTTTCGCGGTCGGTGCCCAGGCCGATGACGAAGCTGCGGTCGATCTTCAGTTCGTCCAGCGGCAAACGCTTCAGGTAGGCAAGCGACGAATAGCCGGTGCCGAAATCATCGACAGCAATATGCATTCCAGCCTGATCGAGAGCATGGAGATTGTTAATGACATGGCTGCTGTTTTCGAGCAACGCGCCTTCGGTGATCTCGATTTGCAGCTGCGCCACTGGCACGCCCGCCGCCGCGACGGCGGCGAGCATTTCTTCGGCGAAGGCCGGCTCACGCACCGAACGCGGCGAAACGTTGAACGCGATGACCGGCAGTTTGCTGCCCAGTTTCGACCATTCGGCGAGGTGCTCGAGCAGAAGCGCGCGCACGGCGCGATCGATTTCGTGGATCAGGCCGCTCGCTTCGGCGATCGGGACGAACTCCGCCGGTGAAACCTCGCCGAGCTCCGGGTCATGCCAGCGCAACAGCGCTTCGGCACCGACCAGCGGATAACCGCCAGTGAGCGCATGTTTGGGCTGGAAGACCAGACGCAGGCGCTTCTGACGCAGCGCCTCACGCAAAGCGCCTTCGAGCGCGGCGCGCTTGAGCAGACGAACCTGCATGTCGGGCTTGAAAAACTCGACGCGGTTGCGCCCTTGCTCCTTGGCGCGATACATCGCCGCATCGGCCGACTTGATCAGGCTGGCCGAATCGCTGCCATCTTCGGGAAAGAAGGCGACACCGACGCTGGCCGAAACGAAAAGCGATCGCCCCTGGATGTCGAAGGATCGGGACAGCTCATCGACGATGCGTCGCGCCACCTGATCGGCAACCTGCGCATCGGCCTCGCCGATGATGGCGGTGAATTCGTCGCCCCCCAGACGGGCGATGGTATCGATATCGCGCACCACTTCGCGCAGACGACTCGCCGCTTCCTTGAGCAAATCATCGCCCACGTCGTGACCGAGCGTGTCGTTGATCGTCTTGAAATTGTCCAGATCGATGAACAGCAGCGCGACGCGTGTTTTGGCGCGCCGCGCCTGCGCCAGCGCCAGGCGCAGACGATCCTGGAACAACGTGCGGTTCGCCAGGCCGGTGAGCACGTCGTGTGTCGCCAGATACTCGGCCTTGCGCTGCGAGTCTTTGATGCTGGTGATGTCCGAGAACACCGCGACATAGTGTTCGGGCTGACCGTTTTCGTCGTCGATGCGGTTGATGGTCAGCCATTCCGGGTAGATATCACCGTTTTTGCGCCGGTTCCAGATCTCGCCCTGCCAGAAACCGCGTTCGCGCAATGAAGTCCACAAATCAAGATAGAAGTCTTCACTGTGGTGGCCGCTCTTGAGCAGCGATGTCGGCTGGCCGATGGCTTCCTCGGAACTGTAACCGGTGATCTGCGTAAACGCGAGATTGACGGTCTGGATGATGCCTCTGGGGTCGGTGACGACGATCGCCTCGCCGGTCTGATCGAAGACGCGCGCGGTGATGCGCAGCTGCTCCTCGGCGATCTTGCGCGCGGTGATATCCTCGGCCTCGGTGACGAAACCGAGCGGCCGCGTCTCGGCATCGTACATAACATGGTGCACGCTGCGCAGAAAGCAGCGGCGGCCCTGCTGCTCGATCAGATGCTCGCCTTCGGTGATTAGGTTCTCGCGCAAGGCCGCCAAATCCAGCGACCACAGATCGGCGGCCAACGGCATCGGCAGCAAGGCGAAATCGGTCTTGCCGATGACATCGTCTTCCGCAATCCCGAAAAACTCCCGGAAGCGGCGATTGGCGTAGATGTAAGCCCCCTGCATATCCTTCATCGCAAAGATGATCGTCGTCTTTTCCATCAGCGCCGACAGACGCGCCTGCGATTCGGCCAACTGCTGCAAGGCGCGCGTGATTTCGGTGACATCGATCAGCGTCGCGACCAGCGTCACCACCTCACCCGCCTTGTCCAGACCCGGCGCAACGGCCAGGCGCAGCGTGCGCCCCTCGCTGTCGATCGACACCTCCTCGCGATCGCCATGCGCCAGCACCGATCCGAGCAGCCGTTCGAGCTCATGCCGCATCGCGCCGAAGCGCAGCCGGCTGACATGCTGCCGCAACGCCGTCGGCCGCAGGTCGAAGCGGCGCGCCGCCGGCGCGTTGAAGCGCAGCAACTGCATGGCACGGTCGAACAGCAGGATCGGAAACTGCAAGGCATCATAGAGGTGGGCGTACTCCTCGTTGAGCTTTGCATATTCCTGCGTCTTGACGTTCAGCTCCTCGTTAAGACTGACCAGCTCCTCGTTCGTCGCCTGCAGTTCCTCGTTGGCCGCCTCCAGTTCCTCGTTAGTGGCCTGCAGCTCCTCGTTCGACGCTTGCGCTTCCTCGTTCAGCGCTTGCATCTCCTCGTTGGCGGTGGCCATCTCCTCGATCATCGCCTGCAAATGCTCACGCGTGACGAGAAGCTCATCTTCCAGCTCGCGGCTGACTGCTGACGTCGGCGGCTCAGCTTCGTCCGCCGGCGGCTTTTCCGGCGTAAACAGCACGAGCAGCATGCGTTCGCCGTCGTTTGCAACCGGTAACACCGAGATGCGCAGGTAGCGATGGCCAAACTTGCGCCGGCGGCCGCGCAGGCTCTTGCCGTTTTGCTGGCAGCGATAGACCAGGGTCAATATCTCGCCACGCAAAGCCGGCACGGCGATCTCGCCAATGTGCAGGCGGGTCACGCCGACCGGGAACTGCAGATAGTCGGCCACGTCGCCGACAGTATGCTGAATGTTGCCTTCGCCATCGCACAGCACGGCCGTAAAATCGAGAGAATGCGCCAGCGCTTCGAGCAACAGCTCGACCTTCTGTTCGTGGCGCTGCGCCGCCGGCCGTACCGGCACGACGGTTCCCCCAGCCATGGGCATGACCATTTCGCCCGATTTGCGGAACAGGCGTTCACGGCGATCGATGGGCACGAACAGCTGCTCAGCTTGGGCGATGCTCTCCGAGCGGCCGAGGAAGAGATAGCCGTCCTTGTTCAGACCGAAATGAAACGTCTGCAGCACCTTGGCCTGCAGCGGCGCATCGAAGTAGATCAGCACATTGCGGCAGGAGACGAGATCGAGGCGCAGGAAGGGTGGATCGGAAACGAGGTTGTGGCGGGCGAAGACGATCATGTCACGCAGATGCTTGCCGACTTCGAAGGCGTGCTCGACCGGATGGAAATGGCGCTCGATCAACTCCGGCGCCACCTCGCTCATCGCCGCCGCCGGATAGATGCCGCGGCGGGCGACGTTGAGCGCCATCTCATCGATGTCGGTGGCGAAGATCTGCACGCGGTATTGCGTCAGCCGCTCGCCGAGCACATCGGCGAAGACCATCGCGATCGAATAGGCTTCCTCGCCACTGGCGCAGCCGGCCACCCAGACGCGAATTTCGCTGCCTGCGGCCTTGCGCTGGCCGATGTCGCGTACCAGGCCGCGCAACACTTCGAAGGCCTCACGGTCGCGGAAGAACGAGGTCACCGAAATGAGGATGTCGCGCACCAACCGGCCCATCTCGCGCGCATCGCGCTCCATGTAGGCGAGGTAGCTGGCCAAATCATTGCAACCGGTGGCGATCTCGCGCCGCCGGATGCGGCGCATCAACGTGCCGGTTTTGTAGCCGGAAAAATCGTAATGCAGCTCTTCGCGCAGCCGTGCGAGCAACCGCTCGAGCAGATCGGGCGGCGTATCGCTTTCCGGCGGCTGAAGCGCCAGAAGCTGCGGCAGACGGATGGCGATGTCTTCCGGCGAGAGGACATGATCGACGACCCCGGCGTCGATGGCTGACCGCGGCATGCCATCGTATTTAGCAGTCTCCGGTTTCTGGGCGAAGGTAAAGCCGCCGGCGGCCTGGATGGCGCGCAGACCGGCGACGCCATCCGAACCCGTGCCGGAAAGAACGATGCCAATCGCCGATTCCCCTTCTTCGGCGGCGAGCGAGATGAGGAATTGATTGATCGACGGCTTGGGCACCACCTCCGGCGGCGCCGTGATCAGCTGCAAATGGCCGTCCTTGATCAGCGCGTTGTAGTTCGAAGGCACGACGTAGATCGTGCCCGCTTCCGGTCGATCGCCCTGCGCCGCCTCTTTGACCTTGAGCGCCGTCTCGCGGCCGAGGATTTCGACCATCATGCTGCGGTAAGACGGCGAGAGGTGCTGCAGCACGACGTAAGAAAAAGGTAGCTCCGGCTGCAGATGAGCGATCAGCTGCGTGATGGCTTCGAGGCCTCCAGCCGAGGCGCCGATACCGACGATATAGGTTTTGTAGTCGCGTTCCATGGGACGTGCCTCTAGCGCTGGGATCGATTGGCGGCTGCGATCCCATGCATCGCGCCAGCGCCATCGGCCGAAAATGACCCCGAGAAACGCTGAATAAATTGCTGCGCGGGCGCATCACTGCGTTGCGCGCTGCTCGCTCCCTCGCCAACTCAGGTAATGTCTCGGTCGCTGCGCTGCGTGCGCCTCGTGCTGCATTCCGCTCGCAGCTTTCTTCAGCGTTTCCTGGACCGAATCCGCGGCAGGCCAGCGTCTGCACCCACCGTTGTCCATTAACACCGCGTCGAACGAATGGTTAGTTAGTCTACCAGATCGATTGGCACGTTATATGACCTTCAGCGTAAATCCCGGTTCGCCAGAGTCCGTGGCGCGGCCGCCCAAAGCCGGCTCGCCGGCAGAAGACAGGCTGTCGCGCTTGTGGACCGCTTGCGGTACGCTATAGCCTTGGTTATAGATCGACCTGACTCTGCGCTCTCGGGCAGAACCCTTGACGAAACGCGGCCCATCCGCGCCCGGCGACACCCTCCCCCTTCCCCGCTACTCACGCCATGCTTCAGCTTGCTTCTCCGACGCACCGCTGTTTTCCTGCTGTTCGCCTGCCTGGCGCTACCGGCGCTGCCCGAGCCTTTGCGGCTGACCAGCAGCGCGCAGGCACCCTACTTTCTCTTGGACGGCCAGGGTTTTCTCGACCGGCTGATTCCGGAGGTCTTCCGGCGCGTCGGCGTCGAAGCCAGAGCAGTGCAAGATGACGCCGCGGCGCGCGCCAAGATCAACGCCAATAGCGGCATCGACGACGGCGTGGCGATGCGCAGTCGCGCCATCGGCAGCGATTTTCCCAACCTGTTGCTGGTCGACGAAAAAGTCATCGACACGGAATTCGTCGTCTTCACGCTGCGCCGCGATCTGAAAATCACCGGCTTTGCCTCGTTGCAGCCGCTGCACGTCGGCCTCATCACCGGCTGGAAGGTCGTCGAGGATGGCCTCCTGCCCGACACCTCGGTGACGCGCGCCGGCAATGCCGAGCAGCTGTTCAACTTGCTGCGAAGCGGCCATGTCGATGTGGTGATCTTCGAGCGCTGGATGGGCCAGTATCTGCTCGCCCAGCGCAAACTGCCGCCGCTATTGGCGACTGCGCTTTACATCCAGTTGCACAACGAAGCACGCCGCTTTGGTCGAGCCGGCGGCGCGCGATGCCGCCGAAGCGGCCAATCGCGCCCAGAGCGTGTTTCTCGCCAATATGTCGCACGAACTGCGCACGCCGCTCAATGCCATCCTCGGTTTCGCGCAGTTGATGCAACGCGATGACCGTCTGCCGGAGGACCAGCGCCACAATCTGGCCATCATCGATCGCAGCGGTCAGCATCTGCTGGCGCTGATCAATCGAGCGCCTGTTCCAACCCTTTTCCCAGACCGAACAGGGCGCCCGGTTGGGCGAAGGTACCGGGTTCGGGCTGACCAATCAGCGTCGACAGCACCCCCGGCGTCGGTTCGACCTTTGCCTTCACGCTACCGGTGCGCGCGATCGATGCCGAGGCGATCGCCGTAGCGGAATCGCGGCGGGTCGCTCATCTGGCTGCCGGGCTGCCGGCACCGCGCGTACTCATCGCCGAGGACGACGCGGATAGCCGCCGCTTGCTGACCATGCTGCTCGAGCAGACCGGCTTCATCGTCCAGGCAGTGAATGATGGCGCCCAGGCAGTCGCCGCTTTCCAGTCCTGGCAACCGGACTTCATCTGGCTAGACAAGCGCATGCCGGCGATGGATGGCTATGAGGTGGCGCGCCGCATCCGCGCCCTGCCCGGAGGCGAGAGCGTGCGCATCGTCGCGCTCACCGCCAGCGCTTTTCACGAAGACCGTGGCGCCATCATCGCCGCCGGCTGCGCCGAGGTCTTGTCCAAGTCGCTCGACGAGAACCGCCTGTTCGCGCTGATGGCGCAGTTGCTCGGACTACATTTCGCGTACATCACCCCGACCGAGAAGGCCGCTGCGCCCGGAACCGCCCCGCCGGTCAGCGAGTTGCCGGCCTTGCCGGTCGAGCTGCGCCAACCACTGGCGAGAGCAGCGCGGGAACTGGATGTGGCGGCAGGGCGCGAGCTGATCGCGCCGCTCCGTCGCAGCGGCGACTGCAGCGCAGATCGAGCAGTGGCTCGAAGGCTACCGTTTCGATCTGATCGCCGCGCTGGCCGACGACAACAACGATCCCCTTGCCCGCTGATCCGCTGCGCATTGCACCAGAGCGTCATAGCGAAGTCGCGGATCGGCTGACGATCGCGGCCACCGGCCTCGTGCGAAAAACCCAGTCGTACCTCCCGCCTCGCCACCAAAGTCAGCCCCGTCGGCACGGTGCAGCCGTCGCACTCAGGCAGGCGCTGAGCCGGTCGGCCAGGCCCCCGGCGCGTTGGCTGCGCCGCGCGATGGCTTCGCTCAGCCGTGTAGCGCTGCCATACAGCGTGACGTGCTCGCGCGCGCGAGTGATGCCGGTATAAAGCAGTTCGCGCGTCAGCACCGGCGTATCCGCCGCCGGCAGCACGAGGGCGACGCGCGCGAACTCCGAGCCCTGCGCCTTATGCACGGTCAGCGCCCAGGCGGGCGCATGGGGGGGCAGACGGGCGGGGGCGACCATCCGCCATGTGCCATCGGCGAGCGAGAAAACGAACTGCAAGCGTCCTTGGTCATCGGGCAGCGCGATGCCGGTGTCGCCGTTGAACAGGCCGAGCGGGTAATCGTTTTCGAGCACGACGATCGCCTGGCCGGCATACCCGCCTTCGGCCGGCACCGTCAGTTGCTGCCGTAGCCAGCGATCGATCTCTTCGTTCAAGCCCTCGGCACCGCGCGGCCCGATGCGCAGCGCCGTCAGCACGCGATATTCGGCCAAGGCGGCATGCGCCCGAGCGGCGGCATCGGTGCCGGCCCGCGCGTTTCGTACGCTGGCGAGATAGGGCGCAAAGCCTGCGGCCAGCGCTTCGAGCTCAGCCTGCGGCAGGCGCGCGTCGGCTACGTTGCGCCAGGCCAGATCGCGCGGCGCAGCGCGCAGCAGTGCGAGCGCATCGATGTGCGCACCGCGGTTGATGCATGCCGCCAGGCGACCGATGCCGGAATCGGCCGCGAAGCGGTAGTTGCGCCGCAGCAGCACGACCGACGAGCGCAACGGCGCAGCCTCATCATCGCGCGCCAGTTCGGCGAAGACGACCCCCTTTTCCACCGCCGCCAGCTGATCGCGATCGCCGAGCAGGAACAGGCGCGCGTCCGGCGCCAAGGCCTCGACGAGATGTGTCGCCAGACTCAGATCGATCATCGAGGCTTCATCGACGATGATGAGATCGTAGGGCAGAGGCCGTTGCGGTCCGTGGCGGAAGCGGCCTTCGCCCGGCTGCCAACCGAGCAGGCGGTGCAATGTGAAGGAGCTTGCCGGCAGGCGTTCGCTCAGCTCGGGCGGCAAGCCGCGTGCGCGCAGCGCCTCCATCATGCGTTGCGCCGCCTTGCCGGTCGGCGCGGCGAGCGCGACGCGCAAGCGAGGATTCTCGTCGAGCAGCGCGGCGAGCAGGCGCGCGACGGTGGTCGTCTTGCCGGTGCCCGGACCGCCGCTGATCACCAGCAGCCGGCGCGTGCGCGCCGCCTGCAGCGCACGGGCTTGATCGTCTTCCGGAATCGCCGCCGCTTGCTGAAAGTCAGCCCCATCGGCACGGCGATCTTTGGCTGCCGCGCCCTCGCCGCTTTGCTCCGGCGCACCCTCGCCTGGCGCTCGATCGGGCGGCGTGCAGAGCGCCGCCAGCTGTCTGGCCAGCCGCACCTCGGCGTCGTAGTAACGGTAGAGATAGAACCGCCCCTGCGCGTCGAGCACGAAAGGCAACCTCTCGCCTTGGGCGCTCTGCACCTCACTGGCCACGAGATGGCTGGCGCGCAGTTTTTCGCTGAGCGCGCCAAGCGTATGCTCACTGATGTGTGCATCGGGCAGCAGGCAGACATGGCCCTCGGCCATCGCCTGGCCGAGCGCCTCGAGACAGCGGCCGAGCAGCTGCGCGGCTTCTTCCGGCGCACCAGCGCGCCGTGCCCAGTCGTCGGCATGGCGGGCGAGCGCCATGCCCAGCCAAGAGAGAGGGCGGGGCTGTTCAGTGTTCATCGGAAAAGACTGATGAAAATTGCTGGCTGAGCGCATCGTGGCCGGTGCCCGGATCGGGCGACTCGCTTTCCGTACGCTGCTTGCTTGGTCACGCCCGATCGCCCCCGGCGAGCAGCGCGCTCAGCCGTTCGAGCCAAGCGATGTCCGGGCGCCAGTGCCAGATGCCCGCCTGCGGCCAGCTGCGGCGAACCCCGCGCACGAAGAGATAGAACGCACCGCCGAGCTGCCGCTCCGGATCGTAGCGCGCGCCGAGCCGCTGGATAAGGAAACGATGCAGAGCCAAAAGGTAAATCAATGCCTGCAGCTCATAGCCGTGCTGGCGCATCGCCACGGCCAGCGCCGCCGGCGCATAGTCTTCGGCGCGATCGCCGAGATGGTTCGATTTCCAGTCGAGCACATACCAACGGCCGTCATGTTCGAAAATCAGATCGATGCGGCCGCGCAGGAAGCCTTGCAGCGCGGCGAGATCGAGCTGCATGGTCGTTAGACCCTCACTGGCCCCTTGAGGGGAGAAACGAGCGCAGCGAGTTTTTCGGGGTGGGCTCATTTCATTGAGCAGCCGCCGAAAGTCAGCCGCATCGCGACGGCGCACGGCGAGATGAAACTCCATTTCGACCAACCGTCGTTCGGCGGGCACTTCGCTCAGTCGCAAAGCGGGCGAAACGCCCGGCAGAAGATCGACGCGCACGATCTCTTCGAGCATCTTTTTCAGGCCAACGATGAGCGCTTGCTCGTTGGCCATCTTAGGCAGATGCCACCGCAACGCCCGCTCTATGGCCGAAGGCCAACTCGCCGATCGAGCAAAATCGACCTGCTCGAAAAGCGCATGCAGACAGTCGCCTGCACCGATGCCGCGCGGAAAGCGCAGGATGTCGTCGGCCGGGACATCGTCCGATGCCACGACAGGCGCGGATCGCAGGTTCTGGTCATGATCGGCCGCCGGCGGCTCATTGGCCAACTCAACTGCGCTCTCCTCACGCTGGCGCTGCAGGCTCGTGAAGCTGGCCACAGTCCAGGCCGGCTGCGGCAGCCGCTCGATGGGCCGCGCCCGATGAAGCGGCGCACTCTCGACCATTGATAGTGGCTTGCCGTCCAGGACGGGTTCGATGTAGCCGATCGTTGCGGGGTCCTTGGCACAGAGTTTCTGCCAGGCGGCGCGTACCGCTTCGGCATCGGTGTAATCGCGCCAGTCATTCGCCCATTCGGCGCTTCCGGCGATGAGCCAGTTGAGCATCGAGCCGACATCGACCTCGCTGCTGCCTTTGGCCGAGATGCGGCGGCGCACGCCGCCAGCGATATAACAGCGATGCACGGCGCGCGTCAGCGCGACATAGATCAGCCTGAGCCGCTCGTTGTCGCGCTCTTTACTGGCGCGCCGCACCGCCTCTTCACCGGCAGCGAAATGGAGCACCTGCGTGCCCTCCGCGTCGTGATAGTCCAGGCCGATCTCGTTGGCGGCGCGCTTGGCTTCATCGCCGTCGTCCCAGAGAAAAGGACAGAAGACGATGGAATATTCCAGCCCCTTGGCGCGGTGTTTCGTGACGATCTGCACCAGATTCTCATCCGATTCGAGCCGCAGCAAGGCTTCCTCGCTACCGCCTTCGGCGTTGCGCTGGCGGTGCAGCCACAGAGGCAGCGCCGCGGGCCCATCCGCCTGCCGGGCCGCGGCCGAGAGCAACTCGGTCAGATGTAGCACATTGGTCGCCCGCCGCTCGCCTTGCGGCAGCGAAAGCAGCCGGGCGATCACCCTTTCGTCAGCAAGCAGGCGCTGCCACATGCGCGCAAAGCCCTGCGTCAGCCACAGCGTGCGGTAGTGCTGAAAACGCTCGAGCAGGGCGGCAAAGGCGGCCTCGTCATCGGTGAGCGCGAGTAAGTCGCTGCTCGTTCGGCCAAGCAGCACCGTGGCGAGCGCAGCGCGCAGAAAGCGCGCCGGCTCGGCGATCGCGTGCAGCACGGTGAGTATTTCGCCCGCTTCCGGAGTGGCAAAAACGTTTTCCTGGCCAAGCCGCACGGCAGTGATGCCGAGCTGCGCCAGTTCGCTGGCGACCAGCATCGCCTGCGCATGTGTGCGCACGAGGACGGCGATGTCTTTCGGCTGTAAAGGCCGATCGCCGAGAATGATCTGATCGGCCCGCGCCGCGCCAAGCAGGCGGGCGATCTCGACCGCAGTGGCGCGCGCCAGCTTGCGCCGCACGCAAGCTTTGTCGCAGCCTTCCTCGTTGCTTAGCTCATCGAGTGACCAGACGGCAAGCGCCGGCCGACTGATGCCACTGCGATCGGCGAAGGACGGCAGTGGCTTGACGCCCTTGCGCGCCGGCGTGAAGTTCAGGTCAGCAACGCGGAAGGCGCGCTCATGGCGCGTAAATAAGCGATTGACCGCTTCGATCATCGCCTCGCTCGAGCGCTGGTTGTCGGTCAGCACATCATGTTTCCCGGCGAGCTTTTTGCCAGCGAAGTAGCTGTAGAGGTCGGCACCGCGGAAACTGTAGATGGCCTGCTTCGGATCGCCGATGAGGTAGAGCGGCCCATCCGGCGCGAACAGAGCACGGAAGATGGCGAGCTGTAGCGGGTCGGTGTCCTGGAATTCATCGATCAACGCGCTGCGGAACTGCTGGCGCAAGCCTTCGATCAGCTCAGACCGGGCGTGAGGCCCCGCGATGCCTTCATAGAGGCGCAGCAACATGTCGTCAAAGGTCAGGACGCGCGCCGTGCGCTTGGCCTCAGCGAGCAGCCGTGGTCCCTCGCTGGCCAGCCGACGCAGCAATGCAAGGCGCAGCTGCGCGAGCGCTCTCTGGCGCTCTTCGAGTCGCGGCATGAGTCGTTCAAGCACGGTGAAGAGTTCATGCTTTGGCGGTTCTTTGCCTTTGTTCGTCTTTTCGGCCATGCCGGTGGCGGTGAGCAGCCTGGCAGCGCCGAGCTCGTCTTGGCTCGGCAGCAGGCCGTTGAGGATGGCCTGCCAGTTCTGCACCGCTTTGGCGATCGCCTTTTCGCTGAAACTGCGCCCATTCAACCTTTTCTCGCTCACCGCCTGCTGCAGCGAGGTTAGCGCCTCGCCTTGCTTTTCCTGCCACAGGCTGGCAGTACGCGCAAGCTCATCGGCCAGATGCGGCAGCGCCGGCAGTCCAGCTGTACTGTCTTCGCCAAACTCGAGCCGCGCCAAGGGCTTGGCGACCACTTTCTGCAGCACGGCGGTCAGCTCTTCGAGTCCGATGCCCCCGCCAAGCACCCAGCACGCTGCATCGCCCGCGAGCGGCAGCACATGCCGGCGCCAGAAGTCTTTGGCGATCCGACTGACGATCGCGCGCGCATCGATGACCTCTTCCTCGCCGAGCGGCTGATGGGCGAGAAAGGCCAGGCGGGAGAGCGCGCGCCGACAGAAACCGTGAATGGTGAAGATGGCCGCCTCGTCGAACGCAGCCAGCGCTGCCTGCAATCGGCGACGGGCAAGATCGTCTGTCGCCGCGGCCAGCGACTCGTGCAGGTGTTGCCAGATGCGTGCGGACAATTCGGCGGTCGCCGCTTCGGTGAAGGTGACGACCAGGATCTGTCCGACCTCGTGGCCGGCTTCGACGATCAGCCGGCGATAGAGCCGGCAGAGATTCCAGGTCTTGCCGGTGCCAGCCGAAGCTTCGACACTGACCACGCCAGAAAGCGGCGCAGTGGCGAAATCGAAGTTTGCGCTCATCGTTTCCTCACTGACCAGCAGGGCAGGCATGTGCCCTGCCTTTCCCCGCTGGTGTAAAAGCGCGCATTCCTGCGAAGCATACGCCTCATCGAAGTGGCAACGCCGTGCCGATCGGACTGACTTTCGCACGCGTCACCGGGGGTGACGGTTCGGGGAGCGCCGTCATCCCTCGATCGCCCGCGGCGAACACTTCTTCGATCGTCGCCGCGCCGAGCAGCCGCTCGCTCCACGTGCGCAACTCTTGTTCAGTGCCTTAGCGCAGCTTCTCTTCGACCAGGCCGGCCATCGGTGCGCCAAAGCGGCGGGCAAGCAGCCGCGCCAGCACCGCCGCTTCGCCTTCATGGCGTCCTGCCTGCCACCCTTCGTGACGTCCTACTTCACATCCCAGCTGCCGCCCTGCTTGCAAGCCAGCGAGCAGGCCGTGGCGATAACTTGGCAGATTGCGCATCTCTTCCAGTGAGAACATCTCCACTTTCTCCGTAACGATGGCCTCCAGGCGGCGATTCGCCGCCAGAGTCTCCAGTTTGGAACAATAGCCACGCCCGCCCTCGCCGCTACTTTCGGCAACAAGCCGTGCGAGGATGGACTCGACGAGCCCTTGCTCGTCCGGTCCGTCGCTTGGCAGAGCACGGCCAACACCGCCGCTTCCGGTTCCGGCGCAACGAGCAATTGCCGGCAGTCGAGCCCGCTCCCTCGCCGATCTATCGGCTGCGGTCGCTGCGCTGCAAGTACCTGTGCTACATCCTGGCCGCGGTTTTCTTGGCAGCTTCGAGCAATGGCCCGAAGACTTCTTTGGCGATCACGGTGAAGCTGTGGCCATCGCTGCCGGGCAGCGGCGTCGTGAGCGCATCGCTCAGACCACGGGTGAGCAGCGCATGTTCGGCCTCGTCCGCCTCACACCAGCGGCTGCCCCAGCCTCCTATCCAACTCTGCATCGCCGCTTTGAGCGCCGCGTTCCCATCGCCTTTGCTGGTCAGTACTTCAGCATAGGCGTAGGCTGAGCGCGGGAAAAAAGGCAGCGCTACGGAACGGGCGGCACGGTAGAGATTGACCAGCGTCGCCAGATGCGCGTGCGCCTGATCGCGCGGCAGTTCGCCCAGAACGAGCCCTTCGTCCGGTGCCCAAAAACGCGTTTGCAACGTCACGCCTTCAGGCCGCAGCGCGCACAGCAGCAAATGTTCGAGCCATAGGCCGAGCTCGCGCCCGACACTGGGCGCCTGCGGCCCCCAGGCGAGCAATCCGCCCCCGCGCAGCGTAGAGAGCGCGCCGCTGAGTGTGACGCCGCCCTGGAGCGGCAGCGTGAACGAAACAGGCGGCCGCATCGGCTTGGTCAGTATGGGTGCGAGCGCGGCGAGCAACGGCTCGATTTCTCTCCAGATCGTCTCGGCCATCTGCCGACCGAGCGCGCCGGCCGGCAGATGGCCGCTCGCTTCGGCATAGGCCAGCGCAGGGCCGTGCAGCTGGGCAGGCGCAGTCATCGGAGCGGCGCTGAGCATCGCCACGCCCCAGTCGAGCAGCGCGCTTTTCAGCCGCCGCCGGCTACCGGCCTCGGGCTGCAGCGGCTCGACCTCTCCGACGTCGACGACGGGGTCGGGCAAGGTCAGGCCCAGCCGCTGACGCAGCCAGAAGCGCGCCGGCGCCTTCAGGAAACGCAACACGTCGGCACAGTCGATCGTCTCGCCCGCCGGCAAATCCGGTGATGTGCTTCCGCCAACGAGGAAAGGCGGCTGCACCCAGCCCTCTTCGCCGGCGCTCTCTTCGTCACCGCCGCCGAGACACGCCGCGGATGGCGCCCCATGCTGCGCATGGTTCAGCGCATCGGCGTACTCGGCGACATAGCTGAACAGTGCGCCGCCCGTGAAATAGCGCCGCGAGAACGGCTGCAGTGGATGCTCGATGCGCCTTTGCGTCGCATCGCCGAGCGAGGCCATGAGTTGCGCGACGAGCACCGACGGCGGTAAAAGCGCATCATCGCGCACACTGCGGCCCGCATAGAAGATGAGCAATCGCTCGCGCGCTGCGAGCAGCGCATCGAGGAAAAGCGCGCGGTCTTCGAGCGCCCGTTGCCGATCGCCAGGGCGCGGCCGGGCAGCCATCAGGTCAAATTCGCGCGCCCGCGTACCGCTGGGGAAGACGCCATCGCTCATGTCGAGCAGACAGACGACCCGATAAGGCAAGGCGCGCAGGCCGGCCAGCGGTGCGAAGGTGATCACGCCCTGCGGCAGGGCGCGATCACTCCCGTGTTGCTGACCGAGCTGGCGGATCGAGGCCAGCGGCAAGAGCCCATCGAAGTCAGCATCCTGCCAGCGCCTCTCGAGCAGCGCGACATGCGCGAGCGCCCCCTGCAGTTCATCCGTCATACGGGCGGACCGGTCATCGTCGCGTTCGTCGCCGATCATTTCGGCCAGAAGCGCGCGCAGCAGCCTGGCCCACTCGCTGGCCGGATGCAGCTGACGTAGACGTTCGACCCAGGCGCTCAACCAGTCGATGGTCTGGGCGAAGCGGCCGAGCAGCTCGCCCTCGTGGCCCTCGATGTCGCCTGCCGGCAGCAGGCCAGCCACCGGTTGAAGCGTCTGCGGTAGAGCGTAGCCGAGTAGCAGGCGTGCGAGGCCGTAGGCGAAGGTATGCTGGCCCGCTCCGTCCAGGCCGGCGCGCCGTCGGTCTTCATCGTCGAGCCCCCAGCGGATGCCGGCCTCATCGATCCAGCGCCGCAGTGTGGCGAGTGCTTCGTCGGTAAAGCCGAAACGGCGCGCCAGCACCGGCTCGGCGAGCAGATCCAGCACCGCGCCGGCCTCGATGCGTGTCTCGGCGAGCGCCCACAGCCGATCGACGGCACGCAGCAACAGGTTCTCCTGCGCCGCCGGCAGGCCGGTGAGGCAAAAAGGCAAGGCGCGCGCCGGCGGCTGAGCGCCGAACACCGCGGCGATCATCGGCGCCAGCTCATCGAGGCACGGCGCGAGCACGACGACCTCGCTCGCCTGCAAAGTCGCGTCGCGCTGAAAGAGATCGAGCAGTCGATCGTGCAGGACCTCGATTTGCCGCCGTCGACCGTGACAGGCATGCACGACGATGCTCTCGTCGGGCGGGATTTCTAGAGGCGCAGGCTCGCGCAGTTCGAGCATCGCCCGCTGCAGGCCAGCGAGCGCGCTCTTGCCCGTCGGAACGACGAAGGATTCTTCTTCGCGCTCAGGCACGAGGCGTTCGAGCAGCAGCGTGAGCGAAGCGCGCGTTGCCCGTCCCCAGTCGGCAAGCAGCGTGTTGCCGCTTTCGGCATGCGCATCGCCGCGCCCAGCCAGGTGTATCTGCCGCTTGGTATCGACGATCTCATACCAGTATTCGCGGCAGGGATCGAGGACATAGAGCTCGATCTCCATCCCCAGCTTGGCCAGTTCGGCGAGCAGGTCGAGGTAGAGCGGCGGAATCTCGGGCAGGGCGAACAGCGACAAGCGCCACGGCAGCACTTGCCCGCGCAACGCTTCGTCTTCGCTCAGGCGTTCGATGAACGTCTCGGCGGGGTGGCGTGCGGTGAGCTGCAGCTCGCGGGCGAGGAGCTGCCAAAGCGCCGCTTGCCAAACGCCGTCTCCACCGAGCTGACTTTCGGCAGGTTCCTTGCCAGCCGCCCAAGCGATCAGCCAATCCGGCCGGTAGGTGGCGTAGCGTTCGAACAGGCGCGCCACCTCGGCGGCCAGCTCGAAGCGCATCCAGGCATCGGCGTGAGCGAGATAGCCCGACAGGCGCGGCAGCGTGGCGATCTCCGCTTCACTGAAGGCGCGCAGGATGCGCCATTGCAAGGTCTCGGCAGCGAGCGGCGAGCGCTCGGCGATGCCGCCGACGACTTGGCCGATGCGCTGCCAGAGCCAGGAGGCAAGAAAGGCGCAACGCAGGTTGGCGCAAACGCCATGCCGGCGCGCAAGTTCCAGCGTCAGATAGCGCTCGATGGCCGCACTCGGCACGATGAGCTCGTCGGCGGCGAAGACATCGCCAGACCGCTGCCAGGAATCGCGCAAGCTTTCGGCCAGGCGCGCCGTCAGCGCTTCGAGCTGGTTTGAACGCAGTAAGGTCAGCGGCATCGGCGCCGGCGCGCTTGATGACCAGACATGGCGGTCGAAAGGATTACAGAGGCATTACGGGACGTCATAGGACGTCACATGGTCAGACGCGCACCGCTGCCGGTGACCGGACGGGTGGCGGGTGCCACGGGTTTGCGCTCGGCCACCGCAGCCCCCGGCGCAGCGGCTGCTTTGGTCTCTGGCGCCTGGCTATCCGCCAGCTTGCTCTCTTCGGGACCTGCCTTGCCCTCGGTGACCGGCGCACCGTCTTGGCCTTCGGATTTGGCCTCGCTTTTCTTTTTCTTCTTCTTCGGCTCGGATTGCGGCGGCGGGATCACCGGCGTGACCTCGCGCAGCTCGTTCTCGCGCATGTACTGATCCATCTCCTTCCAGCCGGCGAAGATGGCGGCGCGCGAGATCTGTGGATTGAGCGTATAGCAGTCTTCGAGCGCCCGACCGGCATGGCGGCAGGCGCTGCCGATGGCCTGACCTTCGGCCTCGCGCTGCGAAGGCAGCTCGAGACCGAGCCGATCGCAGCCGGCAAGCAACAGGGCAAAGCATGGAAGGGCTCGGCGCAACGCAGTCATGACCGGGAAGCGGCAGACGAAGGATGGACGATTCTACGGCACCGGGCCAGCGAACTTGAGCCGTCGGCAGCGTGTCGTCTGAGGCGCCGAGAGGAAAATCACGGCGTGGCCGCAGGAAGCTGCGGCCGCCGGATTTCCTCGGGACAATGCTCGCCCAGCCAGCGACCGGTATGGTGGTAGTGGAAATGGTGCGGCGTTTCGTCGCCGCCGGTGACGACGGTGGCACGGGCGGTAAAACTCTTGCCGGCGGCGCTCAGCTCGCCTTCGGTTTTCGGCGGCGGGGTCAGCTCGGGGCAACCGATGACCAGCGGCAGGTGCTTGCCCTGCCAGGCACTGCCTTGCAGGCGACAGCTGGCGAACAGCATCAGCCGCATCGTGCCTTGCGCGATCTGCTCGGCGGTGATGCAGTAACGCTCGGTGCGCGGCAGCATCGGCATCGGAATGCCGGGAAAATTCGGCGCGGTCACCACTTCCCAGTAACCGGCGAGCAGCGGCGGCTGATCTGGCTGCGAAGCGGACGCCTCCCCGGACCACACCGGCGAGGAGAGGACGGAAAGCAGCAGAGCGCAGGTCAGGAAAGGACGAGCGAAAGCGAGAGGCATGGCAGGCTCCAGTGTTGAACGACGGCACACAGTATGCCACCGCCTTCGTCTGCCGACCGGCGGTCACGCCCGGATAAACTGGCGCCCTTTTGGCCATCATTTTGGCCGCATCCGCCATGAGCGCTCCATCTTCCGACGTTCCTTCCCACCCGCCCGATCCGCTCGGCTTGCTCGGCGGCACCTTCGATCCGGTGCATCGCGCCCATCTGCATCTGGCGCGCGCGGCACTGACGCAACTGGAGCTCGCCGCCGTGCGCTGGCTACCGGCCGGCCAACCCTGGCATCGCCAAGCGTCGGTCACCGCGGCCGAGCACCGGCTGGCGATGGTGCGCCTGGCCACGGCCGGCGAGCCGCGCTTCGAGGTCGATGAAAGCGAAATCCGCCTGCACAGTCCCGGCTATACCGTCGACACGCTGCTCCGCTTGCGCGCCGAACTGGGACCATCGCGGCCGCTAATCTGGCTGATGGGCGCCGATGCCTTTCTCGCCTTGCCGACTTGGCATCGCTGGCGCGAGATTCTGCACCTGTGCCATCTCGCCGTCGCCCATCGTCCCGGCTCGCCGCTCGACGAGGCGGCGATGGCGCCGGAACTGGCCGACTTGTGGCGGCAGGCGGCAGCGGGAGCGCCGGCAGACGACCAAAGTCAGCCCGGCGGAGACGGCGTCGCCACGCCGGCCGCAGTGGTGCTGCGCAGCGCGCCGGCCGGTCGCATCGTCAGTTTCACCATCGAACCGGTCGAGCCGGCCGATCTGTCGGCGACGATGCTGCGCGCCCGCCTCGCCGATGGCGCCACCGCCGCGCTGGCGCCCTTGCTGCCCGCCGGCGTCCTCGACTATATTCGCCTACACCGGCTGTATGCCTGAACGCCCCTTTTCCCTGCTGCTTTTTTACTCAGGAGTTCCATGGATACCCTGACGCTGCAGAAAATCGTCGTCGACGCGCTGGAAGACATCAAGGCGCGTGACATCGAAATCATCGACACCCGCTCGCTCACCTCGCTGTTCGATGGCATGATCATCGCCAGTGCCGATTCGACCCGCCAGGTCAAGGCGCTGGCCGGCAATGTGCAGGAGAAGGTGCGCGAGGCCGGCGGCGAAGTGATCGGCGTCGAGGGCGAACAGGTCGGCGAATGGGTACTGGTCGACCTCGGCAACATCGTCGTCCATGTCATGCAACCGGCAGTGCGCAGCCATTACGCACTCGAGGAACTGTGGCAGGGTACGCCGCGCCGCGTCCGTGGCGCACGCTCCGAAGCGCTCGCCGCCTGAGCTGCGCCGCTCCTGCCGCCGTGATTCCGTCATGCGCCTGAGCGTGCTCGCCGTCGGCACGCGCATGCCGTCCTGGGTCGATGCCGGCTTTGCCGATTACGCCCGCCGCATGCCGCGCGAGCTGCCTCTGGCGCTGATCGAGATCCGCCCCGAACCACGCACGAGCGGCAAACCGGTCGAAGTCCTGCAGGCGATCGAAGCGCAGCGCCTGCGTGAGCGTTTCGCCGCCGGCAGCCATCTCGTCGTCCTCGACGAACGCGGCGAGGATGTGGACACCGCTGCGCTCGCCCGCCGGCTGGATGGCTGGCGACGGACGCAGCGCGAGGTGACGCTGATCATCGGCGGGCCCGACGGTCTGGCCGCCGACTTGAAGGCCCAGGCCGATGAGCGCCTGCGCCTGTCGTCGCTGACGCTACCGCATGGCCTGGCGCGCGTGCTGCTCGCCGAAGCCCTTTACCGTGCCGCCAGCGTACTGGCCGGCCATCCCTATCACCGGCCATGACCCTCCCCGCCACCCTTTGGCTGGCCTCGAAAAGCCCACGTCGGCGAGAGCTGTTGCACCAGATCGGCGTGCGTTTCGACGTGCTGCCTTTTCGCACCGGTGCGCGCAGCGATGCCGAGACCGACGAAACGCCGCAAGCCGGCGAAACACCGAACGACTACGTCCGGCGCATCGCTTGCGCCAAGGCGGCACATGGCCGGCGGCTGATCGGCTGGCGGCATCTGCCCGAGCGGCTGGTACTGGCCGCCGATACGACGCTGGATGTCGATGGCCGCATCTGCGGCAAGCCGGCCGATGCCGCCGCCGCCCTGGCCATGCTGACCGAACTTTCCGGTCGCCGCCACCGTGTGCTGACCGCAGTCGCCATCGCCCACGGCGAGTGCCTAGAATGTATCGTCAGCGTCAGCGAAGTGACGTTCCGCTCGCTGACGGCAGAAGAAATCCGCGCCTATGTGCTGACCGGCGAGCCGCTCGACAAGGCCGGCGCCTATGGCCTGCAGGGGCGGGCAGCGATGTTCGTCGAACGCATACACGGTTCGCCTTCCGGGATCGTCGGCCTGCCGCTGTGCGAAACGACACTGCTGTTGCGTCGCTCGGGTTACCCAATATAACGCGAGGAGGATGACAAAATGCTGAAGTGGCTCAAGCAGGCGCTCAGCGGTCCGCTGGCGCGCACACCGGTGATTCCACCGGGCACGCCGGTGGCCGACGACGAAGGGGCAGAAATCGGCGGTCTGAACTTCATGTCGGCCATCGAGGCGCATGTGTGCTGGAAGGCACGCCTGGACAGTTACATCCCGGGCACCAATAACGAGGATCTGAAAGTCGAAGTCGATTGTCGCGACGACGCCTGCCCGCTCGGCACGTGGATCTACAGCCACGGCAAGGACAAGTTCAACCATGTCGAACTCTTTCAGCAGATGAAAGACCATCACGCCGCCTTCCATCGCTGTGCCGGCCATGTGCTGGCCACCGCTCAGGCCGGCAAGAAAGAGGAAGCGCGCCCGATGGTGCAGCGCGAGTATGTGCGTGCCTCGGAGCGGGTGAAGGTCGCGCTCGCCCGCCTGTTCACCCAGTTGGCCCAGGACCGCAGCGGGGCGACGTGATCGAAGAATTCCTCATCAACTGCACGCCGCAGGAGACGCGCGTCGCGCTGATGCAGCAAGGAGCAGTGCAGGAACTACACATCGAGCGCACCGGCAGCCGCGGCATCGTCGGCAACGTCTATCTCGGCCGCGTCGTGCGCGTGCTGCCCGGCATGCAGTCCGCCTTCATCGACATCGGCCTCGAACGCACCGCCTTCCTACATGTCGCCGACATCTGGGAGGAGCGTTCGAGCAACGGCGGCGAGGCGCGGCCGATCGAGCGTATCCTGAGCGAAGGCCAGTCGCTGATGGTGCAGGTGCTGAAGGATCCGATCGGCAGCAAGGGGGCGCGGCTGACGACACAGGTCTCGCTCGCTGGCCGCCTGCTCGTCTATCTGCCGCGCGAGAAGCACATCGGCATCTCGCAGCGCATCGATGACGAAGCGGCGCGCGAGGCGCTGCGCAGCCGCATTCAGGCCCTGCTGCCCGACGACGAGGTCGGCGGCTACATTGCCCGCACCAATGCCGAGACCGCTTCCGACGAAGGGCTGGCTTCCGACATCCGTTATCTGCGCCGGCTGTGGAGCGAGATCCGCCAGCAGGCGCGCGACGGTGGCTGCGCGCCGATGTTGCTGCACCGCGATCTGACGCTCGCCCAGCGGCTGCTGCGCGATCTGGTCAGCGAGGAGACGTCGCGCATCGTCATCGACTCGCGGGAAAACTATCAGAATTTACTCGCCTTCGCCCAAGAATACATGCCGCAGGTGGCGCCGCTACTCGTGCATTACACCGGCGAACGACCGCTGTTCGACCTGTATGCCGTCGAGGAAGAGATCCAAAAGGCGCTCGGCCGGCGCGTCGAACTGAAGAGCGGCGGCTATCTGATCATCGATCAGACCGAGGCGATGACCACCATCGACGTCAATACCGGCGGCTTCGTCGGCTCGCGCAACTTCGCCGACACGATCTTCAAGACCAACCTCGAAGCGGCGCAGACCATCGCCCGCCAGCTGCGCCTGCGCAACCTCGGCGGCATCATCATCGTCGATTTCATCGACATGGAAAGCGAGGAACACCGTCAGGCCGTGCTGGCCGAACTGAACCGTGCGCTGGCGCGCGATCACACGCGCATCACCGTCAATGGCTTCACCGCGCTCGGGCTGGTCGAGATGACGCGCAAGCGCACGCGCGAGTCGCTCGCCCACGTGCTGTGCGAGCCCTGCCCGACCTGCGGCGGACGCGGCGAAGTCAAGACCGCACGCACCATCTGCTATGAAATCCTGCGCGAGCTGATGCGCGAGGCACGCCAGTTCAACGCCCGCGAATACCGCGTCATCGCCTCGCCGGCGGTCATCGACCTGTTTCTCGACGAGGAATCGCAGTCGCTAGCTATGCTCTCGGACTTCATCGGCAAGTCCTTCTCGTTGCAGGCCGAGGCCAGCTACACGCAGGAACAGTACGACATCGTGCTGATGTGACGGCGGCCGCCGGAGAGGCACGGAACCCGCTGCGATGTCGCGGGCGTTCGGTCGCACCGGAGTGACGCAAGAAGTCAGGCGTCGTCGTCTCCCCGCTCGTCGACCCATTCCTGCGGCGCGCCGGCATCGAGCGCGCGCAGGGCGCGGAACAGTTCGCGCCGGGCGCGCGGCGGCTTGCCGCGTTCGGCTTCGAGCAGCGCATTGCGCCGCAGCTGGCGCAGGCGGGTGAGGTCGGCGCCGGGATAGTCGCGCGCCAGTTCGCCCAGCACCTGCTCGTCGGCCATCAGCCGCTCGCGCAGCCGTTCCAGCCGGTGCAGGCGGGCATTGGCCGCGGCGGAGAGGCCTTGCATTTCTTCGAGGGCGGTCCGGATCGGCAGTACATCGACGTCGCGCATCAGGCGACCGACATATTGCATCTGCCGTCGTCGCGCCTCGTCCAGCCGTGTCATGCGCTGCACGGCAAGGAGCGCATCGCGCAGCGTCTCGGGGAGTGCGATGCGCTGCAAACGCTCGGCGGGGAGCGCCGCCAACTGCTCGCCCAGTTGCTGCAGGGCGTGCATCTCGCGCTTTTGCCGCGTTTTACTCGGCCGCAGCGGCTCTTCGCCCAGTCCTTCATCATCCATGACGAAGCGTCACTCCGCGATGAACACGTGCGATCTCGATGAATTTCCGTTTATGCAAAATATGCCCGAAACACAGCGAAAGGAACGCTGAAGAAAGCCGCGAGCGGGAAGAAGCAGGAGGTGCACGGCGTGGCATTGACCGTGCCCGCTTCCTCGCCGAACGAGATCACGGCGGATCGAGCCACCGCAGTCGATTGCCTACCGCCGACTAGCGGACCAGGCGTCGTTCCACGCCAAGCCAGGCCATGAACACGTGATCAGCCTGACGATTGTACTTCGTGTGCTGCCGCAAAAGCGCCAAAGGAAACGCCGAATGAATTGCTCCGCGGGCGCTAGGGCGGCGTTGCGCCCTGCTCGCTCCCTCGCCTATCTCGTTGCTAGGCTGCAATCGCTGCGCTGCGTGCGCCTGCTGCTTCCTCCCGCTCACGGCTTTGTTCAGCGTTTCCCAAAGCGACCCTTTGCCGCGCGAAAGTCAGCCCCGCCGACCCGGCGTCATCGCGGCAGCAGTGCGTATCTTCGCCGCACCATGAACCCCAGTACGCCGCCGATCCGCAGGTATGATTGCGCCCTCGACCAACTTGCCTCTCCCGACCGATGAGCGACTTTTCCCATTCCGCCGCCAGCTTGCGCCAACTAGCCAGCGACGTGCTCGACATTGCCCGCGAACTGGGCGCCAGCGACTGCCAGACCGATGTTTCCGAAGCCTGGGGATTGTCGGTGAGCGTACGTTGCGGCGAAGTCGAAACCATCGAACACAACCGCGACAAGGGGCTGGGCGTGACGGTCTATCTCGGCCAGCGGCGCGGCCATGCGTCCAGCTCGGACTTCAGCCCCGCCGCGGTGCGGCGCACGGTCGAGGCCGCCCTGTCCATCGCCCGCCAGACCGCCGAGGACGAGGCCGCCGGACTGGCCGAACCGGAGCGGCTGTTCCACGGCGAGCGCGATCTCGATCTCTACCATCCCTGGTCGCTGAGTGTCGATGAGGCGATCGAACTCGCCCGCCGCTGCGAAGCCGCCGCCTTTGCCGTCGACGCGCGCATCAAGAACAGCGAAGGGGCTTCGGTATCGATACTGCACGCGCAGTTCGTCGCGGCCAACAGCGCGGGATTCATCGGCGGCTATCCGACCACCCGCCATAGCCTCTCCTGCGTACCGCTCGCCATCGACGGCGAGGACATGCAGCGCGACGACTGGTATGACAGCAAGCGTGCCGCCGCCGACCTGCTCACCCCCGAGGAAATCGGCGAGCGCGCCGCGCGCCGCGCCCTCGCCCGCCTCGGCGCGCGCAAGTTGAAGACGCGCCAGTGCCCGGTGCTGTTCGAGGCGCCGTTGGCCATCTCGCTGCTCGGCAACTTCGTCCATGCCGCTTCCGGCGGCGCGCTCTATCGCAAAGCCTCTTTCCTCGTCGGTCGCCTCGGCGAGCAGATCTTCCCATCCTTCGTCGACATCCACGAAGACCCTTTCATTCCGCGCGGCCTGGCGTCCAGCCCGTTCGACGACGACGGCGTGGCGACGAGCGCGCGCGACGTGGTGCGTGCTGGCGTCTTGCAGGGCTGGTTCCTCTCCAGCTACACCGCGCGCAAGCTGGGGTTAAGCACGACTGGCAATGCCGGGGGCAGCCATAACCTGAGTATCGCCCCGGGAACGGACGACCTGCCGGCGTTGATCGCCAGGATGGAGCGCGGCCTGCTGGTCACCGAACTGCTTGGCCAGGGCGTCAATTACGTCACCGGCGATTATTCGCGTGGCGCCGCCGGGTTCTGGGTCGAGAAAGGCACGATCGCCTATCCTGTGCATGAAGTGACCATCGCCGGCAACCTGCTGGACATGTTCCGCGGCATCGTCGCGGTCGGCAACGACGTGCTGGTACGCGGCGGCAAGCGCACCGGCTCCATCCTCGTCGACCGCATGACCGTTGCCGGCCATTGACCGACTGGCCTATGGAAGTCAGCCCGGCCCAGACGACGTAACGACCGATGAAAATCGCCACCTGGAACGTCAATTCGCTCAAGGTACGCCTGCCCCAGCTGCGCGACTGGCTAGCGGCGCAGGCGCCCGATGTCGTCTGCCTGCAGGAGACGAAGCTGGACGATGCCGCCTTTCCGGTCGCCGCGCTCGCCGAAGTGGGCTACGAGGCCGCCTTTGCCGGCCAGAAGACCTACAACGGCGTCGCCATCCTGACGCGCACGCCGCCCACCGACATCGCCATCGGCCTGCCCGGCCTCGATGATGCGCAAAAACGCCTGATCGCCGCGACGGTGGCCGGCGTGCGCATCCTCTGCGCCTATTTTCCCAACGGTCAGGCCGTCGGGTCGGAAAAGTTCGCCTACAAGCTGTCCTGGCTCGGCGCACTCATCGCCCATCTACCCGGCGAACTGGCAGCACATCCGCGTCTCGTGCTCGCCGGCGATTTCAACATCGCACCGGAAGACCGCGATGTCTACGACCCGGCCGCCTGGGCCGGGCAAGTGCTCTGCTCCGAGGCCGAGCGCGACGCCTTCCATCGCCTGCAGGCGCTGGGCCTAGTCGACGCCTTCCGCCTCTTCGACCAGGCGGAGAAAAGCTATTCCTGGTGGGATTACCGCCAGATGGCCTTCCGGCGCAACATGGGACTGCGCATCGACCACCTGCTCGTCTCGACGCCGCTGGCGCCGCGCGTGACGTCCTGCGTCATCGACCGGGAAGCGCGCCGCGCCGAGCGGCCTTCCGATCATGCTCCGGTGCTGCTCGAGCTTGCCGATGACTGACGATCTGGCCGCCCTCTATCCAGTAATTGGCGCGTTGCCAGCAGCGCTGCAGGCGCGGGTGCGGGCGCACGTACGCCTCTTCGACGTACCGGCCGGCAGCCAGGTGTTCGACGACCGCCAGGCCTGCCACGGTTTCCCCTTCGTCCTCAAAGGCTCGCTGCGCGTCGTTAAGCTGGCCGCCAACGGCCGCGAACTGCCGCTTTACCGTGTCCTGCCGGGCGAGACCTGCATCATCAGCTCCAGCTGCCTGCTTGGCCGCGAGCCCTACAACGCCCGCGGCATCGCCGAGAGCGACGCGCGCCTGGCGCTCCTGCTGCAACCGCTGTTCGAAGAACTGCTGACCACGCCCGCCTTCCGCGATTTCGTTTTTCATCTCTTCGCCGAGCGCATCGCCGAACTGATGCGCCTGATCGACGAAGTCGCCTTCCGCCGCCTCGATGCCCGCCTCGCCGCGCGCCTGCTCGGGCGTGGCCCTGTGCTGCAGGTAACGCATCAGCAGCTGGCCGACGAGCTGGGCAGCGTACGCGAAATGGTCAGCCGCCTGCTCAAGGGCTTCAGCGAGCAGGGTTTGGTACGCCTCGGCCGCGAGCGCATCGAGATCATCGACGCTGCCGGTCTGCGCCGCCTGGCGGGCTGATTGCCACCCGCTGCGGCCGACGCGCGTTCGCTGGGTGACGCTCATCGCGCTGTGTGACCTAGGTTACAGACCCCGGCACCCTGGCGATGATCGAATACGCGCCAACACGAACTTCACCAAAGAGACCCCTGCCATGAAAGCAAACGTCGGCGGTATCGACAAAATTCTGCGCATCGTGCTCGGCCTGGCCCTCGTCGCCTGGGCGGCCCTCGGCGGCCCGGTCTGGGCCTGGATCGGCATCGTTCCTCTCGGCACCGGGCTGGTCGGCTTCTGCCCGCTCTACCCGCTCCTCGGCATCAACACCTGCCCAGCGAAGAAGGATAGAGGAAACGCTGAATAAACTTGAATTCCGCTTCACCCATCGGGTTCCCCTCCTTATCCCCTGCAAACCCTCGTCAAATCACGGTTTGCAGCTCTTGGGAAATGACCGAGTGAGGAAAATGGGTTGATAGGCTGCAATCGCCGTGCGCCGCGCGCCTCCTGCTTCCTCCCGCTCGCAGCTTCTTCAGCGTTTCCTCATGTTTCCATCATCCTCCAGTTTCGGCCGGGTTCGCCCGGCCGTGTCGCCGTGCCGGCGGGACTGACTTTCCGCCAACCACCGTCGTCAAGGCCAGCGCACACGGCTGTGCGCCGAGACGTGATGGATGAGGAAGTCCATCTGGTCGGCCAGGATCAGGCGGTTACTCAGGATGAGATACTCAGCCTTGTTCGGCACATAGGGCGCATAGAGCAGTTCGAGGCCGGCCTGTTCCGGCGTGCGGCCGCTCTTGCGCTGATTGCAGGGCCGGCAGGCGGTGACGACGTTCATCCATTGATCGCGCCCGCCTTGCGATACCGGCACGATGTGGTCGCGCGTCAGCCGGTGACCGGGCAATTCGCTGCCGCAGTAGGCGCATAGATAGCGGTCACGACGGAACAGTTCGCGGTTCGACAACGGCGGAATGGCATGCAGCGCTTGGCCGGAGAGCGCCTTGCCCTTGATGGCGATGATGCTGCTGGCGCGAATGCAGGAGCGACGGCCGGTGAGGCGATTGACGCCGCCATGAAAATCGAAACAGACCTCGCCGATCGCCCAGGCGACCTGATCGCGCGCGTAATAGGTGCAAGTCTGCTGCCAGTCGATCCAGCGATGCGGCACACCGTGCTGGTCGAGGGTGAGGATCAGGGGTAGAGTATTCATCTCGTCGAGCGCACCATACGAAGGTTCGATCTTCGCCGCCACGGGCCTACAATGCCGCCCACGCGACGGATCGAAGAGCGCCGTGGGTGGATCGAGGCAGACCGTGCCCAGCCCCAATCGATCGTCGCGCCAAGATTAGCAAACTTGGATGTTGGACACCCGCTCCCGCACGACGAAAAACGACGCCACGGCTGGATGGCACGGCGGTGGCATCAAGGCGGAACGTCGTTCGCTGCCCACCCGGTCGCAGGAATCGCAATGCATGCATCGGCTGCACGGCGGCTGACCCGATCCTTCGCCCTGTCGGTGCTGCTGCACGGCTGGGTCCTGTGGTACTGGCCGCCGCCGCTCACCATCGACAGTAAAGACCTGCCGCCCCTGCAAGCGCGCCTGCGGGCTGCATCGCCCCCGGCCGACGATTCCGGCTCATCCTCCCAGCGTGTCGCCACCCCGACGGAAAGGGCCAGCCTCCCACTGGCCCCCCCGAGCACGGCCGGCGCCGATCGTCATGCGGGCAGGAGCCGGCAATTTCCTGCCGCAGCGAAGGAGCTGGCCGCAATGACGACGGTCGCGCCGCCACGGGCTGTAGACGACTCCGTTACATCGAAAAATGCCGATACCGTTGCAAACGCCATGCCGACCGCGCCCCAGCTACCGGCGGCAGCCACGGGCGAGGACACAGCCGCGTGGCCCGCTGCGCCGGCGATCGCCGGCGCAGCGCCGCCAGCGGAGACAGGCGACCGCGCCCAGGCAGCGCACGAAGGCTCGACGCCAGCGCCGGCAGAGCGTGCCGCCGCCGACATCGATGCCGACAACCTGCGCGCCTACCGACTGGCGCTAGCCCGCGAGGCGCGCCGTTTTCGCCGCTATCCGGCGCTGGCACGCGAAGCCGGCTGGCACGGCCGAACCACCTTGCGTCTGGAGCTGGCCATGACACCGACGCTGACCGTTGCCCGGGGAAGCGGCCACGCGGTTCTCGATCAAGCCGCGCTGGCCATGATGCAGCAGGCCATCGCCCGCGTACCCATCCCGGAAACGCTGCGCGCGCGGGCGGCGAGCCTGGAACTGACCATCGAATTCGATCTGACACAACCGTAATGGCCTCTTACCGTCGCCGACGGAACGCTCCGGCCAAACAGCCCCGCCCGGAACCCGCTGCGCTCGTTCTCAGCCCCGCAAAGGCAAGGGGAACGCCGAATTGCTTGCTGCGCAGGCGCATCGCGGCGCTCTCTCCCTCGCCTATCCTCTTGATAGACTGCGGTCGCTGCGCGCCGCGCGCCCTCTGCTTCCTCCCGCTCGCGGCTTTCTTCAGCGTTTCCCAAGAGACGACCGGTTCGCGGCGCGGGAATCGCGGGGAACGACGCATGGGCTGGCTTCGCCGCTGTTCCACCGACCGGGACCATCCGAGTCGGCCTGCGTCGTCGGCAGGGTGGCGAGCCTGAACCCCGGCACTTGCGGTCAATGGCTGTGGCTGCTTCCTTCCGGACCTGACCAGGTTCACCACCCCACAATGCGGGGAGGCCCGCCGCGGGCAATTCTAGCGCGAAAGTCAGTCCCACCCGCGTTTCCCTTGAAAGCGGGATTCGAAGCCCCATCTGACGTCGGGTCTTCTTTCATCCTGAGACGACCATGCCCCAAGAAGAAATCAACATTCCGCCGTCCGGCAGCGAGACCGAGGATCAACAAGCCGGCGTCGATCGGCCGGCGCAGCAGGAGACCGCGCCAGCCGATCTTTCCCCCAGCGGTGCCGCCGAAGCGACCGAAACGACTGTTTCCGCCCTGGAAGAACGCTTGCGGGCGGCCGAAGCCAGTGCCGCCGAACACCAGGAAGCCTGGCTGCGCGCCCGCGCCGAACTGGAAAACGTGCGCCGCCGTGCACACGAAGACGCGGCCAAAGCCGGCAAATTCGCCATCGAAAAATTCGCCGGCGAGCTGCTCGCCGTCAAGGACAGCCTGGAGGCGGCGCTGGCCAGCGACAGCCAGACCCTCGAGGCGCTGCGCGCCGGCGTCGAGCTGACGCTGAGGCAGTTGCAGGCCGCCTTCGAGAAATCGCATCTGTGCGAAATCTACCCCCTGAACGAAAAGTTCGATCCGCACCGCCATCAGGCGATCAGCCAGATCGAGGCCGAAGGCGAGCCGAACCGCGTCGTTCAGGTGCTGCAGAAAGGCTATGCGCTACACGAGCGCGTCATCCGCCCGGCGCTGGTCATCGTCTCGAAGGCTCCGGCCGCACCGACGGCTTGAAGGCGGTGACCCAGGCCCCATATCGAGGCCAGGAAACCAGGTTTTGCCGCGCTGCGGCAACGAACGAAAACTCGCGGCTCCGAGCCGCCCGTCTGGGCGGTTCGCGCCGTTCATGAAATAAAGGACTGAAAAAATGGGCAAGATCATCGGCATCGACCTCGGCACCACCAACAGCTGCGTCGCCATCATGGAAGGCGGCAAACCCAAGGTCATCGAAAACTCCGAGGGCGCGCGCACCACCCCCTCCATCGTCGCCTACACGGACGACGGCGAAATCCTCGTCGGCGCCTCGGCCAAGCGCCAGGCCGTCACCAACGCCAAAAACACCCTCTTCGCGGTGAAGCGTCTGATCGGCCGCCGCTTCGGGGAAAAAGAAGTGCAGAAGGACATCGACCTGATGCCTTTCTCGATCGTCAAGGCCGACAACGGCGACGCCTGGGTCGAGGTGCGCGGCAAGAAAATGGCGCCGCCGCAGATCTCCGCCGAGGTGTTGAAGAAGATGAAAAAGACCGCCGAGGACTATCTCGGCGAGGAGGTTACCGAGGCCGTCATCACGGTGCCCGCCTACTTCAATGACAGCCAGCGCCAGGCCACCAAGGACGCCGGCCGCATCGCCGGTCTGGAAGTGAAGCGCATCATCAACGAGCCGACCGCCGCCGCACTCGCCTTCGGTATGGACAAGAAGGAAGGCGACCGCAAGATCGCGGTCTATGACCTCGGTGGCGGCACCTTCGACATCTCGATCATCGAGATCGCCGAGATCGAGGGCGAACACCAGTTCGAAGTGCTCTCCACCAATGGCGATACCTTCCTCGGCGGCGAGGATTTCGACCAGCGGCTGATCGATTACATCGTCACCGAGTTCAAGAAGGAACAGGGCGTCGATCTGAAGAACGACGTGCTGGCGCTGCAGCGCCTGAAGGAAGCGGCCGAGAAGGCGAAGATCGAGCTGTCTTCCTCGATGCAGACCGAGATCAACCTGCCCTACATCACGGCCGACGCCACCGGTCCGAAGCACCTGACGATGAAGATCACCCGCGCCAAGTTCGAGGCGCTGGTCGAGGACCTGATCGAGCGCACCATCGAGCCCTGCCGCATCGCCATCAAGGATGCCGGCATCAAGGTCAGCGACATCGACGACGTGATCCTCGTTGGCGGCATGACGCGCATGCCCAAGGTGCAGGAAAAGGTCAAGGAATTCTTCGGCAAGGAGCCGCGCAAGGACGTGAACCCCGATGAGGCGGTGGCCATTGGCGCCGCGATCCAGGGCGGCGTGCTCAAGGGCGATGTCAAGGATGTGCTCTTGCTCGATGTCACGCCACTGTCTTTGGGCATCGAGACGCTCGGCGGGGTGATGACCAAGCTGATCCCGAAAAATACGACCATCCCGACCAAAACCAGCCAGATTTTCTCGACGGCCGACGACAATCAGAGCGCGGTGACCATCCACGTGCTGCAGGGCGAGCGCGAGATGGCCGCCGGCAACAAGAGCCTGGGCCAGTTCAACCTCACCGACATTCCGCCGGCGCCGCGCGGTGTGCCGCAGATCGAGGTGACCTTCGACATCGACGCCAACGGCATCCTGCACGTCTCGGCGAGGGACAAGGGCACCGGCAAGGAAGCGAAGATCACCATCAAGGCCAACTCCGGGCTGTCGGAAGAAGAAATCCAGCGCATGGTGCGCGATGCCGAAGCGCATGCCGAGGAAGATCGCAAAGCGCATGAACTGGTCGAAGCGCGCAACCATTGCGATGCGATGATCCACTCGGTAAAGAAAGCGCTTTCCGAACACGGCGACAAGATCGACGCGAGCGAAAAAGAGCGCATCGAAACAGCGATCAAACAGGCCGAAGAGGCGATGAAAGGCAGCGACAAGGCCGAGATCGAGGCCAAGACACAGGCGCTCGTCCAGGCCAGCCAGAAGCTGGGCGAGAAGATCTATGCCCGGCAACAGGGTGGCGCCGAAGCCACCGGCAGCAGCCAGCAGTCGACCGCTGCGGGCAGCAAGAATGACGATAGTGACGTCGTCGATGCCGAATTCACCGAGGTGAAGGACAAGAAGTAATCCCGCTTCGGCTCCATACGAAAGTCGGGAGTTCCGGTATGGGCTCCCGGCTTTTTGTGCTGCCGCTACTCCGACTGATACGCAACCATGGCCAAACGCAACTATTACGAAGTCCTCGGCGTCAATCGCGACGCCTCCGAAGACGAGATCAAGAAGGCTTATCGCCGCCTGGCGATGAAATACCATCCGGACCGCAATCCGGACAATCCGAAGGCCGAGGAACAGTTCAAGGAAGCCAAGGAAGCCTACGAGGTATTGTCGGACAGCAGCAAGCGTGCCGCTTATGACCAGTTCGGCCATGCCGGTGTCGAGCCCGGCGGCGGTGGTGGCGGCTTCGGCGGCGCGGGCATGGGCAGTTTCGCCGATGCCTTCGGCGGCATCTTCGACGAAATCTTCGGCGGGGGCCGCGGTCGCTCGAACGTCTATCGTGGCGCCGATCTGCGCTACAACCTCGAAATCTCGCTCGAAGAGGCGGCGCGCGGTACCGAGACGCGCATCCGCATCCCGACCATGGTCGAGTGCGACGCCTGTCGTGGCTCGGGCGCGCGCAAAGGCACTTCGCCAGCCGTCTGCCCCACCTGTGGCGGCCATGGTCAGGTACGCATGCAACAGGGCTTTTTTTCGATTCAGCAGACCTGTCCGAAATGCCATGGCACCGGCCGCTTCATTCCCGATCCATGTCCGAACTGCCATGGCGCCGGTCGCGTCAAGCAGCACAAGACGCTGTCGGTGAAAATCCCGGCCGGCATCGACGAGGGCGATCGCATCCGTCTCTCCGGCGAAGGCGAACCGGGGGTCAATGGCGGCCCGCCCGGCGATCTGTATGTGCAGATCCACATCAAGCCGCATCCGGTCTTTCAGCGCGATCACGACGATCTGCACTGCGAAATGCCGATCAGCTTCACTACCGCCGCTTTGGGCGGCGAGATCGAGATCCCGACGCTCGACGGCGCTGCCAAGTTGAAAATTCCGCCCGAAACACAGACGGGCAAAGTGTTCCGTTTGCGCGGCAAAGGCATCAAAGGGGTGCGCTCGATCAGCCAGGGCGACCTGCTCTGCCATGTCGTCGTCGAGACGCCGGTCAATCTCACCGAGCGGCAGAAAGAACTGCTGCGTGAATTCGAGGAAGTCAGCCGCAACAGCTCGGCGGAGCACAATCCGAAAGCGCAAAGCTGGATGGATCGCGTGCGCGACTTCTTCGCCGGATGAGTCAGCCGGTCATGAATGCCATCCGCCGTCTTCGGGTGTTGCTGGGCTGCGCTGCCGTGCTCGCGCTGACGGCCTGCGGCGGTCCCGTCGAAGACACTCGACCGGGGCAGCCGGTCAAGACCCGCCAAATGGCCTTCAAGGACATCCTGCGTGTTTTCGAGCCGATGGGGGTGATGCTGCGCACCGGCGAATACAAGCCGGAGAAGTTCGTCGCCTTCGCCGAACAGCTGATCGCCCGGCGCGATGCGCCCTGGGCGCATTTCGCTCCCGACACGGACTATCCACCCTCGAAATCCCGCGCCGAGGTGTGGCGCAAGCCAGAGCGCTTTACCCAACTGCGCGAAGAATTCATCGCCGCCACCGACGATCTGTTGGCCGCGGCACGCGGCGGCGAATTAGCGGCAGTGAGCAAGGCCTACGCCCGCGTCTATGACCTGTGTGAATCCTGTCACCAGGAATTCAAAAAGCGCTGAAATCGGCCGATGAGCGTGCGGCGCGCCAGGCGCGTGGCTGCACCGCTTCATCGGCGTGCCGACGGGGCTGACTTTCAGTCTGCCATTGCTGCGCATGGCACGGCGCCGTGCCTCGAGCTCACGTATTCTGGATGACGATGCTCGGGAATTTCGCTGAATGGTCTTTGGCGCGCTCGGCGATCTTGACGCCGACGCGGCGGGCGATGGCGCGGTAGATTTCCGCAACCCGCCCTTCCGGTTCGGCGATCACTGTTGGCTGACCGGAATCGACCTGCTCGCGGATATGGCGATCGAGCGGCAGTGCACCGAGCAGCTCGACGCCGTAATCCTGCGCCATGCGCTCGCCGCCGCCAGCGCCAAAGATATGTTCTTCATGGCCGCACTTCGAGCAGATATGTAGGCTCATGTTCTCGACGATGCCGAGGATGGGGATGCCGACCTTTTCGAACATCTTCAATCCTTTGCGAGCATCGAGCAGCGCGATGTCCTGTGGCGTCGTGACGATGACCGCGCCGGTGACCGGCACCTGCTGCGCCAGTGTCAGCTGCACGTCGCCGGTACCCGGCGGCATGTCGACCACCAGATAATCGATGTCCTGCCAGCGTGTGTCGCCCAGCAGCTGGGTCAGCGCCTGGGTGACCATCGGCCCGCGCCAGACCATCGGCTGCTCCGGGTCGATGAGAAAACCGATCGACATCGCTTGCAGACCGTGAGCCTGCATCGGTTCGAGTTTTTTGCCATCTTGCGACTCGGGCCGGCCTTCGCAACCGAGCATCTGTGGCAGCGAGGGGCCGTAGATGTCAGCATCGAGCATACCGACGCGCGCGCCTTCGGCGGCGAGCGCCAGCGCCAGATTGACCGCCGTCGTCGACTTGCCGACGCCGCCCTTGCCGGAAGCGACGGCAATGACGTTCTTCACGCCCGAGATCAGTTTGACGCCGCGCTGCACGACGTGGGCGACGATTTTCTGCTCGATGTTGACCGTCACACCTTCGACGTCAGGCCAGGCACGCAGCGCTGGCTCGATCAGCGCGCGCAGCGCCGCGTGCTGGCTGCGCGCGGCATAGCCGAGTTCGATGGTCACGGTGAGCTGGGCGCCGTCGATGCGCACCCCCTTCAGCGCCCGGCTGCTGACGAAATCCTTGCCGGTATGCGGATCGACCACGCTTTTGAGCGCATCCTGGACTTGCTGTTCGTTGAGCGACATGAGAGAAAACCTCGTGGAAAAAGAAGAAGTCACGGACCGGGATTTTCGCCCAGATCTTCGCCGATTATACCCGAGTCCAACGATCGGATATTACCAACGACGTTCATCATAAATTCAAACGAATCAACGACTTTCATTTTTCGTTCATCGTCCGCTCAGCCTCCTGTAACAGAGCCGAATCAAGATGATGCGCTTTCGCGTCGTCGGAAGCGTCACGACATGAACTCCTCACTCGCCCTGGGCCGCTGGCTGGCGGCCAACCCGGCCGTCGACCTGATGGCCCGACTCAGTTACCCGAAGAAAATCCAACTCGCCGGCCTGGTCGCCGGTTTTTCGATCCTGTTGCTCACCGGCCAGCTGTTCTTCACGCTCGCTGGCCAGATCGACCGCGCCTGGCGGGAGCGCCACGGCATCGCGATCATCCAGCCGCTACGCCAGGTCATCGAACCGCTGCAACGCCACCGCGGACTGGTGAACATCCACCTGCGCGCCGATGCCGAATTCCATGCCGCACACGGCGGCGCCCTGCGCACGGCGATCGAGCGCGAACGCGCGCTGGTCGATCAGTCGCTGCTGCGCGCCGAGGAAGCGCTGCGCCAGCGCCTGCCGCAACTGCTCGAGGACGATCGCTGGCTGACGCTGCGCGACCAATGGCATCAGTTCGCGCCCCAGGCCCTGCAGCACGATGCGCGCACGGCACTGACCCTTCACGACCAACTGATCGAACGGCTAACCGATCTGCTGTCGGTCACCGCCGATGCCACGTATCTCTCGGTCGATCCCTTCGTCGGCACGTTTTATCTGTCGCAACTGGTGGTGCGCACACTGCCAACGACCATCGAACAGGCGGCGCGCATCCGCGACGTCGGTGCCGGTCTCTATGCCAGTCGCGAGATGCTGCGCGATGACAAGAATCAGATCATCGCCCTCAACAGCATCGCTCGAGGCAACCTCGGCGTGGTCGCCGAGACCGTCGAACGCAAGGTGACGGCGTCGATGCCGGAACTGAAGGACGAGTTGCTGCCCTCGCTGGCCGAAATCCACGCCGCGCGCGAGAGCCTCCAAGCGTTCAGCCAGTTCAAGCTGCTCGGCATGCTGTTCGATTCGACGCCGACGGCCTTCTTCGCCGGCATGAGCTATGCCGACGCGGAACAGCTCGCCCGTCATGGCGCGCGTGAAACCGATCTGCGCCTGGACAGCGGCGAGGCGATCGCCCCGGGGCCGCTGGCCGGAATCTACCGCACGCTCGATCACTACACCGCCGTGCTGGATAGATCGGTCGAGAAAAGGCTGTGGCGCCTGTATCAGCAGCTGACGCTCAACCTGCTCGTCGCAGCGGGCGCGCTCGGTATCGTCATCTACACGCTCTATCTGGTCTATGTCTCGTTTCCCATCCGCCGCCTGATCGCCGCGACCGAACAGGTCGCTGCCGGCGATCTGTCGGTCCAGCTCGAAGTCGAGCGCAACGACGAAATCGGCCAGCTGGCGCGCTCGTTCAACACCATGACCGAATCGGTACGCTTCATGCGCGAGCACCTTGAACAGCTCGTTGCCGAACGCACAGCTGATCTGCAGGCGAAGAATCGGCTGATCCTCGAGAGCATCGGCTACGCCCGGGTCATCCAGCAGTCCTATCTGCGCTCGTCGCGCCTGGACATGGCCAACACGCTCGATGACTACTTCATGATCTGGGAGCCGCGCGATACGGTGGGCGGCGATTACCTCTACTTCCGCCACTTCGACGATGGCTATTTCTTCGCCGTCATCGACTGTACCGGCCACGGCGTGCCAGGGGCCTTCATGACGCTGATCATGGCTTCCTATCTCAACAACCTGCTCACCGCCGCCAACCGCCACGACCCGGCCTCGCTGCTCATGCGTATGAACCAGGCAGTGAAACAGGCTCTCGGCCAGGTCGAAGGTCAGCGCGGCGAAAGCGAACACGCTTCGGACGACGGTATGGACGCCGCATTCTGCTGGGTCGACGCCGAGGCGAAGGAGCTGACTTTCGCCGGTGCACGCATTGCCTTGTTGGTGCTGGAATACGACGCCACCGAAGTACGCCAGATCGATGGCGACAAACTCGGCGTCGGCTATGTCGCCACACCGCTCGATGCGCACTGGCAGAACCATACCCTGCCGCTGCCGGCGGGCACGATGATCTGCATCAGCACCGACGGCCTGATCGACCAGATCGGCGGGAAGAAACGCATGGCTTTTGGCAAGAAGCGCCTCAAGGAAGCCTTGCTCGCCGGGCGCGGCGCACCGATGGAGGCCGTCGGCAGGGCGATCATGAGCCGGCTGGCCGAGCATCAGGGCTCTGAAGCGCGTCGCGACGATGTCAGCCTGTTCGGCTTCCGGGCTACGTGGAGGACTTGAGATGGAACTGAACGATTTCTATCAACTACGACGCAAGGTCGGTGAGAGCGGCGTCATCTTCTATTTTTCCGGCGACTTGTCGCAGACCATCATTGCCGCCATCGGCGAAGCCTTGCGCGTCCGACTGGAGGGCGAGGACGTCAAGGGCAGCACTGCGCGGCGCATCTTCTCGACCTTCATCGAGATGGTGCAGAACATCCTGAACTATGCCGAGACACCGAATGGCGACGACGATCGCCACACCCTGCATCAGGGCACCATCGCCATCGGCCGGCGCGACGAACGCTTCTTCATCGTCTGCGGCAATGTCATGGGCAATGAGCATGTACCGCGCATCCGCGAGAAGCTCGAGCGCATCTGCGCCATGTCGCTCGACGAAATCAAACAGGAGTACAAACGTCGGCTTCGCGAAGAGCCCGAGCCGACGAGCAAGGGCGCCGGCCTCGGTTTTCTCACCGTGGCGCGCGATGCCAGCGAGCCGATCGAGTTCAGCTTTCATCCTGACCTCACCGATCCACAAAACCACAGCCAGTTCTTTCTGAAGGCGTCGATCTGACCAGGCGACAGCAAGGAAACCACCATGACTACCGACCTCTTCCTGCCCGGCGAGAAGGATAAGCCGGAAGTCGATTTCCGTTTCTCGCAACACCACCTGACGCTGCGCGGCGAGTCCTATCCGGAAAACGCCGCCGCCTTTTACGGGCCATTGCTGGCGGCGCTGAAGGACTATCTCGACACCTGCCAGAAAGAGACGATCACCTTCGACGTCGATCTGGTTTATTTCAACAGCAGCAGCACGAAGATGCTGCTCAACCTGTTCGAACTGTTGAACGAAGCCGCCGAAGCCGGCAATAACGTGACGCTGAACTGGCATTTCGACGCCGAGGATGAAACGGTACGGGAATTTGGCGACGATCTGGCCAAAGACTACGCGGCGCTGAACTACTGTCCAGTGGCCAAGGAATGAGCGGCAGCGAGGGCGAATTCAACCTCTTCGCCGCCGAAGAGGCACTGCTCGAGCGCAGCGCCGCCGTGCTGGCCGAGCTGACTTTGCCCGAAGAGGCGGCACGCGCGCTGCGTGAATTGCACATCGGTTATGCCCGCCTGCTGCGCGAGAGCAAGCAACTGGTACGCCTCGCCGACCGGCGCGAGCGCGAACTCAATCGCGCCAACCGCAAGCTGCAGCAGCTAACGCAGACGCTGGCCTATCAGGCCGATCACGACCCCTTGACCGGTGCGCTGAACAAAGGCGCCATCCGCCGTCAGGCCGAAGAACTGCTCGCCGGCGGCGAGGGAGTGCTGATGCTGCTCGACCTCGATCACTTCAAGCGGGTGAACGACACGCTCGGCCACCCCTGTGGCGACCGGCTGCTACAGGCCCTGGTCGATCTGGTGCATGAAATCCTGCCCGAGGAAGCCACGCTCGGCCGTTTCGGCGGCGAGGAATTCCTCGTCGTGCTGCGCGAAGGCTCGCTGCTCGCCGCCCGCGCGCTGGCCGAACGCATCCGCCAGCAAGTGGAGCAGGCCGAAACCGATTGGCAGGGCCGGACGGTGAAAGCCACGGTCAGCATCGGCCTGACCTTGATCGCAAGCGGCGAAAATTTCGCTACCGTCTATCAGCGCGTCGACGAGGCGCTCTACGCCGCCAAACATGGCGGCCGCAACCGCGTGGCCATCGGCTGAGGAAAGTGCTGAAAAAATGACTGCGTGGGCGCATTGCGGCGTTGCGCGCTGCTCGCTCCCTCGCCGATCTTATTGATAGGCTGCGGTCGCTGCGCTGCGTGCGCCTTGCACTGCATCCCGCTCGCCGATTTTTCCGCGTTTCCCTGAGCGCGGGAGAAAATCTTTCCTCGCTTCCGCCTTCGCCTGGCGTTCAGCCGGCGGTCGCGATGCTGAGCGTCAACGGTGCCCACCAGGCGCGCCGGCCGCTCAAGGTAACGCGCAGACGTGGAGCGGCCGCATCCGGCAGATCGAGCGGCGCCAGCAGCGCCACCAGTTCGCCACGGGCCAGCGCCGCCTCGGCCTGCGCCTTCGCTTGCGCCAAAGTCAGCCCCGTCGGCACGGCGTCATCGTAGAGCAGCGCGTTCGACTGGCGCAGCACGAAGCCGGTGGTCCAGCCCTGCGCCTGTCGCGCCGGCGCGACGAAGCGGATCGGGCGCCGACTGGCGGCCATCAGCAGGCGGGCATCGGTGGCGCTGAGCATCGTGCACTCGAGCAAGGCGCCGCCGCTGGCCGGCAGGTGCTCCAGCCCAACGCTGCGCAGGCGGTAGACGCTGTGCACCAGCGTCCAGACGATGAAGCGCACGAGAAATTCTGGCACCCGGCCACAGATGAACAGCGCGACGGCGGCATTGCACAGCGCAGCCGTGGCGAACAGGGCAGGAATCGACAGTCCGCTGGCGAGCAGCGCCGCCGCCGTGAGCGCACCGACGACCATGAACAGGGCGTTGAGGATGTTGTTGGCGGCGATCGTACGCGCACGGTATGCCTCGGCCGAGCGCTGCTGCACCAGTGCGTAGAGTGGCACGATGTAGAAACCGCCGAACAGGCCGATCAGCACCAGGTCGGCCAGCACGCGCCAGAAGCCGGCATCGGCCAACAGGGCCAGGGCTCCGAGTCCTTCGCCGAGTGGTGCCGCCGGTGAAGCGAAGGCCAGATCGAGGCCGAAGACGGTGAGGCCGATCGAGCCGAGGGGCACCAGGCCGAGCTCGATCCGCCCGGCCGACAGTCGCTCGCACAGCAGCGAACCGGCACCGATACCGAAGGTGAACACCGTCAGCAGCAGCGTCACCGCCGTCTCGCTGCCGCCGATGACGTTTTTCGTATAGGCCGGGAACTGGGCGAGCAGCAGCGCGCCATAGAGCCAGAACCAGGAAATGCCGAGGATGGAGAGGAAGACGCTGCGGTTTTCGTGCGCGAAGCGCAGCGTCGCCCAGGTGGCCGTGAACGGATTGGCATCGACGTTCAACTGCGGCGCCGGCGGCGGTGCGGCCGGAATCGACCGGCTGGCAACATAACCGGCGAGCGCGATGACCAAGCCGACGAGCGGGATGAGCGTCGTCGCCTGTGTCGCGCCGGCGAGCAGACTACCAAGCATGGTGCCGAGCAGGATGGAGACGAAAGTGCCGGCCTCGATGAGCGCATTGCCGCCGACCAGCTCGCTTTCATGCAGGTGTTGCGGCAGGATGGCGTATTTCACCGGTCCGAAGAGCGTCGATTGCAGGCCGAGGAGAAAGAGCGCGACGAACAGCAGTTCCAGACTCTGCCGCCAAAAACCGAGGCCGACGACGGCGACGATGGCGATCTCCAGCACCTTCGCCAGCCGCGCCAGAGCGGCCTTGTCATACTTGTCGGCCAGCTGGCCGGCGGTGGCGGAAAAGAGGAAAAAGGGCAGGATGAACAGGCCAGCGGCCAAATTGGCCAGCACCCCCGGATCGAGCGTCGTCCAGCCAGCGGCCTGGAAGGTGAGCAGCACGACCATCGCATTCTTGATCACGTTGTCGTTGAGCGCGCCGCAGAACTGGGTGACGAACAGCGGCAGGAAGCGCCGGCTGCGCATGAGCGCGCGGAAAAAATTCTGCGGCGCAGCCCGATGGCGGTGTTGCCCGGTGCTCGCTTCCTCGCCGATCTCCTCGATCGGCTGCGCTCGCTGCGCGCCGTGCGCCGAACACTGCATCCCGCTCGCGGCTTTCTTCAGCGTTTCCCCAAGAAGCGAGCACCGCCCGCGCGTGGGCGATGTCGGCGAAAAATTTTTGCGGGCATCGAAATTGGTCGTCATGAGTGCCTCGTCCACGGCTCTGTCGGATTGGAAAAGGTTGCGCGGGAAACCAACGCTGCGCCAGCAGCGGCGCGCCGATGACCGATCAGCGCGCGATCAGCCGGGCCAGCGTACTCTTCATGGCATGGCGCAGGATACGGCGGCGTTGCCGGGTATCGTACGCATGCCGCCACAGCAGCGCGAAAAAATGCTCGCGCGCCAGCCGGGCACGCCAGCGCCATGCACGGCGCTGATCGGGCATCTGCTCCAGCTTGTGGAAGATTGCGAACGCGCCATCGACCAGTTGCCATCCCAGCAGGGCGCGCAGCTCTTCGTCGAGCGGCTGTTCGGCGATCAGTTCGGCGAGCCCACGCGCATTGGCAATGCTGCTCGCGACCAGCGCTTCGAGATGGGCCTGTTGTTGTTCCGCAGTGCGGCGCCGCGGCCAGCGGCGGTAATAGACGGCGAGGTGATCGAGATAGCGTACACGCCTGGCCGCCAACAATACCTCGGTGGTCCACAACACGTCTTCATGTAACCGCCCGGGAATGAAGCGGAAGCCATGCGTGCGCAGAAAATCGTGCCGATAGAGATGCAGCCACGCCATGTGCAACAGATCACGCGCCTGCAGCCGGCGGCGTAGCCATTCGGCACCACTGGTGATCGGCCCCGATGGCACGCGGTAGATCGGCGCCGGCGGTTCGCGTCCTTCGCAATCGTATTCGCCGTTGAAGAGCACGATTTCGAGGTCTTCCCGCTCCGCCACGGCCAAAGCCTGTCGGTAGGCGTCGGCAGCGAGGTAATCGTCCGGATCGACGAAGGCCAGATAACGGCCGCGCGCCACGGCCAGCCCGGTATTGCGTGCCGCCGAAACACCGGCATTGGCCTGACGGATGATGCGCAGCCCAGGCAGCCGGTCGGCATAACTAGCCAGGATCTGCGGACAAGCGTCGGTCGAGCCATCATCGACGGCGATGATCTCGTCGGCCGGGGGATCGAGGGCGATCAGGCTGTCCAGGCACGCCGGCAGAAAGCGTTCGACCTGATAAACCGGCAATACCAGCGTCAGCACGGGTTCAGTCATCGCCGCTCCCCTGACGTTCCAGCGCTGCCCCTTGGACTCTGTCCGTCCGCCGGTAGCGATGTCGCACCGATGACGGACGAAACGGGCGTACGGTAGGCAGCGCTGCACTCGATGGTGCCATGACGCAGGCACGGGCGCCGGCGGCAATCCAAAGCGGCCAGCGCGTGCCAATGACCAAAGTCAGAGACGTGAGCACGGCGGTCGAACGGCGCGTCCCAAGCGGTCAGCGCTTGCCGGCCGCCCCCGCCGGCGCCATGAAGCTTTGCCAGCGTTGCCATTCTTCCCGGCACGGCGGCGGAATCTCGCTCGCCGCCGGAAAAGGCTGACATTCGAAAAAGGCCAGGCCCTGGGCGATGCGCACCGCTTTCGCCAGGCAGTCGTACCACAGGCGCGCCTCCCCGATGCCACCCATGATGCTCCAGCGGATGGTTTCCGGAAAGTTGTAGCGGTCGAGATAAAGCTCGGTGACGCGCCGGATCGGGCAAGGAAAGATGCCGCTTTGCGCACGCGCCTTGACGATCGGGTCGCTGTTGCGCACCTGCTCGAGATAGCGCGTCATCAGTGCCGGGAAAGTCTCGGCCGCGGCCAGCCAGCCGATACCGGATACCAGCCCGGCGGTGAAGGCATCGTCCGCCTGCCGTGCCGGCAGACCGAAGTCCTCCATTAGGCCGCGCATCGCCGCGCCGGTGGCGATGGCGTTCAACCAGTAGGCCTGGTAATCGAATTCCTTGCAAGCGCCTTTCTGGTAGCGCACCATCATCTCGGCGACGAACACCACTCGCCGCACGAACGCGGAGCCCAGGCGCTGCGCCGCTTCCAGCACCGAGGCGGTCTTGCGGCTGCTGGCAAACTGGGCCGAATTGGCATAGTTGATCAGCGTCGCCGAGATGACTGGGTCGAGCTGGATGGCTGAGGCCATCGCTTTGATGTCGCCATCGGCAGCGGCAGCATCGACCTTGCGGAACAGTGCGCCTGGCGCCGGCAGATTCTCGTGCGCCTGGATGGCGTCGAGGAAATCCTGCATCGACGGCGTATGATCGTCGGCGCGCGGCGTATCGACCAGCGTCGCCAGCATGGCCAGCGCCGTTTCGGCTGGGGCGCCGAACGCCTTGAGCAGACCGTCCATGCCGGCGCCGGTAGCGAATTTCTGCAGCGAAACCATGGGCTGAGCCGCGACGGACGTTTCGACCTTGACATCGAAAAAGCGTCCCCAGCGGTCGAACGCCGCCCAGTTCGTTTCGCCGTCGATGCGTGTGGCGAGATCAGCGATCACTGCTGGCAGCCACTGCTGCGGCTCGCCTTCCGGCTCATGGCGAGGATCGGGACCGATGAGCGTCAGAGCCGGAAACCCGGCCGCCGCCGGAACATAAGCCGCAACCACGCCCCGACCGGGCGCGACACGCTCGCCCTCGACGCTCAGTTCATAAGTTTCAGGTTGATCATTCACATCCATCTTCCTTGGACCCAGGGCCGGCGATGATACAGCGACGAGAACCGGCAGGCGACGATGCCGCACGAACACTCCACTTGGAAACGCTGAAGAAAGCCGCGAGCGGGAGGAAGCTGGAGGCGCGTATCAAGCAGCGATCGCAGCCTAACAGACCGGCGAGGGAACGAGCACCGCGCAACGCCGCAATGCGCCCGCGCAGCCTTTTTCCGTATCAGCCTACTTCTCCAGCGGGATCTGGACGAAGATTTCATCTTCGCGCAACAGGCCGAGTTCGAAACGCGCCCGCTCCTCGATGGCTTCATAGCCGTTTTTCAGGTCGCGTACCTCGGCATCCAGACCGGCGTTGCGCTGCTCGAGCGTCTGATTGAGCTCACGCTGCGCCTGCAGCTGGCGCTTCATCTCCCACACCCTGAGCCAGCCGCCCTTGCCGAGCCACAATGGGTATTGCAGCAGGGCAATGAGCAGCATCAGCACCAGGGTCGGCCAGCGCATAACCCGCCGTTTCAGCGTAGGTTATAGAACGTCGCCCGCCCCGGATAGCTCACCGTCTCGCCCAGGTCTTCTTCGATGCGCAGCAGCTGGTTGTACTTGGCGATGCGGTCCGAGCGGCTGAGCGAGCCGGTTTTGATCTGGCCGGCGTTCAGGCCGACGGCGATGTCGGCGATGGTCGCATCCTCGGTCTCGCCGGAACGGTGCGAGATGATGCAGGTCCAACCGGCGCGCTTGGCCATCTCGATGGCGCTGAAGGTTTCCGACAGCGTGCCGATTTGGTTGACCTTGACGAGCACCGAATTGGCGATGCGCTTTTCGATCCCCTCGCGCAGGATCTTCGGATTGGTGACGAAGATGTCGTCACCGACGATCTGGATGCGGCTGCCGAGTTTGTCGTTGAGCAGACGCCAGCCATCCCAATCGGACTCGGCCATGCCGTCCTCGATGCTGACGATGGGGTATTTGTCGACCAGGGTGGCCAGGTAGTCGGCAAAGCCGGCCGAATCGAGCTCCAGTTTCTCGCTGGCGAGCACATAGCGCCCGTCTTTGTAGAACTCGCTGCTGGCGCAGTCGAGGCCGAGCAGCACATCCTGCCCCGGCGTATAGCGGGCGGCCTCGATGGCGTGCAGGATCAGTTCGATCGCTTCATCGTTGCCGGCGACATTGGGCGCGAAGCCGCCTTCGTCGCCGACCGTGGTCGGATAGCCCCGTCGGTCGACCAGCTTCTTCAAGTGGTGAAACACTTCGGCGCCGCAGCGCAGCGCCTCGCGGAACGTGGAGGCGCCGACCGGCAGGATCATGAATTCCTGGATGTCGAGATTGTTGTTGGCATGGGCACCGCCATTGACGACGTTCATCATCGGCACCGGCATGCTCATCGGGCCGCAACCGCCGAAATAGCGGTAGAGCGGCAGACCGGCTTCCTCCGCTGCCGCCTTGGCCGTGGCCATCGACACGGCGAGGATGGCATTGGCGCCGAGGCGCGATTTGGTGTCGGTGCCATCGAGCTCGATCAGCGTGCGGTCGATGAAGGCCTGCTCTTCGGCATCGAGGCCAATGATCGCTTCGGAGATTTCGGTATTGACGTTTTCGATGGCGCGCAACACGCCCTTACCGAGATAGCGATCTTCATCGCCATCGCGCAGCTCGATCGCCTCGCGCGAACCGGTCGAGGCGCCTGAGGGCACCGCGGCGCGCCCCATCGAACCGGATTCGAGCAGCACGTCGGCTTCGACGGTCGGATTGCCGCGCGAATCGAGGATTTCACGCGCGACGACATCTACGATAGCACTCATCGAATTTTTTCCTTTCTTTTCAATAAGGACCGCCCGGGTGTTCCTGCCCTCGCGGGGCAGAACGGGCAGAGCGAATCCTTCGGGGTGGCATGAGACGGGGTGCCTCCGTTCGCTCGCCCTACGTAATCGAGGATGAACGGGAGCGGGTTTTGCGCGTCGAGCTCGATCTGCTGGCCTCGCGCAGGCGACGGATCTCGGCCAGAAGGTCCGGCGGCGTGTCTTCGCCGATGTCGACGAAAGCCAAGGTGGCGATCTCGTTCCAGGCCGCCAGCACGGGCTGATGCGCCGGATGCTCGAAATAGGCATGGAGGTCTTCTTGGTTGTCGAACATCGCGCACAGACCATAATCCCAGGCTTCGGCGTCCGGCGTCAGGTTGCGACCATGCTGCCAGCCTTGAATCACAGGAATTTGACTTGGCAGCTCGTCCATCGCCCGCGCCACGGCGCGCAGGCGCGGGTCATCGGGCGTTACGCCGGCGCGCAAACGGAACAATACCAGGTGCTGAATCATCGCTCTCCTCCAAAGTCAGCCCCATCAGCACGGCGATCAGCGCCGCCCATCGCCTTGTCCATCAGCGCTGCTTCGCTGAGCGGATAGCGGCGCCGCACCTCATGCAGCTCGACCAGCATCGCCAGCAGTTCGGCCAGGCGAGCGAGCGGCCAGGAATTGGGGCCATCCGAAAGCGCCTCATCGGGCCGCGGATGGGTTTCCAGAAACAGGCCGCTGATGCCGGCGGCCACCGCTGCGCGCGCCAACACCGGCACGAATTCTCTCCGCCCCCCCGAAGCATGCCCAAGGCCGCCCGGTTGCTGGACCGAATGGGTTGCATCGAAGATCACCGGGCAGCCGGTGGCGCGCATGATGGCCAGTGCGCGCATGTCGGAAATCAGATTGTGATAGCCAAAGCTCACCCCCCGCTCACAAACCATGATCGTATCGGCGCCGCCATTGGCTTCCTTGGCCTTGGCGACGACGTTGATCATGTCTTCGGGGGCGAGAAACTGGCCTTTCTTGATGTTCACCGCTTTGCCGCTCGCTGCCACCGCCTGGATGAAATCGGTCTGCCGGCAGAGGAAGGCCGGCGTTTGCAGCACATCGACGACCTCGGCAACCGGCGCAATCTCGTCGATGGCATGCACGTCGGTGAGCACCGGCACGCCGATCTGCGCGCGCACCGCTTGCAAGATCTTCAAGCCCGCCTTCAGCCCCGGCCCGCGCGGCGAGCGGCTGGAAGTGCGGTTGGCCTTGTCGTAGGAGGCCTTGAAGACGAAAGTCAGCCCCAGCGAGACGGCGATTTCTTTGATTTGCCCGGCGATTTCGAGGCAAAGTTCTTGCGACTCGGCCGCACACGGGCCGGCGATGAGCAGCAGCGGTTGGTCGAGACCAATCGATCGATCGCCGAGTTTCATCGCTGCACGCTCCGCTCGTCGTCCGCCTGCGCGCGCCGGGCCAAAGCCGCCTCGATGAAGGCGATGAACAGCGGATGGCCGGTGCGCGGGTTGGAGGTGAATTCGGGATGAAACTGCACGCCGATGAACCACGGGTGCAGTGTGCACGGCAGTTCGATGATCTCAGTCAGCTGCTCGCTCGGCGTGCGCGCCGAAATAATCAGCCCGGCTTCGGTCAGGCGCGGCACATAGGCGTTATTGACCTCGTAGCGATGGCGGTGACGCTCGATGACTTCGCTGCCGTAAATGCGCTCGGCCAGCGTCCCTGGCGCGATGGGGCTGCGCTGTGCGCCCAAGCGCATCGTGCCGCCGAGATCGGAGCAGTCATCGCGCCGCTCGATGTGCCCTTCGCGGGTCAGCCATTCCGAGATCAGCGCAACGACCGGATGCGGCGTGGCCGGATCGAACTCGGTGCTGTTGGCTCCCGCCAAATCGGCGACATGGCGGGCGAATTCGATGACCGCCAGCTGCATGCCGAGGCAGATGCCGAGGAAGGGCAGCCGCTGCTCGCGCGCATAGCGGATCGCCGCGATCTTGCCTTCGGTGCCGCGTTTGCCGAAGCCGCCGGGTACCAGCACCGCGTCCATGCCGGCGAGTGCCGCTGGTCCATTGGCCTCGATTTCCTCCGAGTCGAGGTAGTGGATGTTGACCTTGCTGCGCGTGTGGATGCCGGCATGGACGAGCGCTTCGCTGAGCGATTTGTATGATTCGGTCAGATCGACATACTTGCCGACGAAGGCGATGTCGACCTCGTGCTCGGGATGCTTGAGCGCCTCGACCAGCTTCTGCCAGATTGTGAGATTCGCTGCGCGGGCGAGGATGCCGAGCTTGTGGCAGACGATCTCATCGAGCATCTGATCGTGCAGCATGGCCGGGATCTCGTAGATCGATGGCGCATCGAGCGCCGCGATCACCGCCTCCGGCGGCACGTTGGTGAATAGCGCGATCTTGCGCCGCTCCTCGACAGGGATCGGCCGGTCGGCGCGGCAGAGCAGGATGTCTGGCTGGATGCCGATCTCGCGCAATTCCTTCACCGAATGCTGTGTCGGCTTGGTCTTCAGCTCGCCGGCGGTCGAAATGTAGGGCAAGAGCGTCAGATGGATGTAGCAGGCATTCTGCCGGCCTTCGTCGATGCCCATCTGGCGGATCGCTTCAAGGAAGGGCAAGGATTCGATGTCGCCGACCGTGCCGCCGACCTCGACGATCGCCACATCGGCCTCGCCGGCACCGCGGCGGATGAACTGCTTGATCTCGTCGGTGATGTGTGGGATGACCTGGACGGTTTTGCCGAGATACTCGCCGCGCCGCTCTTTCTTGATCACCGAGTCGTAGATCTGGCCGCTGGTGAAATTGTTCAGCCGGCTCATCTTCGCGCTGGTAAAGCGCTCATAATGCCCTAGATCGAGATCGGTCTCGGCGCCGTCTTCGGTGACGAAGACCTCGCCGTGCTGGAACGGGCTCATCGTGCCCGGATCGACGTTGATGTACGGATCGAGCTTGAAATGCGTCACGCGCAGACCGCGCGATTCGAGGATGGCGCCGAGCGATGCGGCGGCGATGCCCTTGCCCAGGCTGGAGACGACACCACCGGTGACGAAGACATATTTGGTCATGGGAAACACTGCGGCGGGAAAACAAGATGATACCGTGGAACCATAGATCGCCGCCAACATATTGATAATCCTGATGGACCCGGCGGGGTGAGATGACCGTTGGCGATGCGGAATCGGGTGGCATGCCGCGATGGCCCCCAAACCAGCGATCGGCGCGGTGTCGGTCTGCGGCCTGGAGCGGCGGTGAAGCGCGAAAGGAAACGCCGACACCGATTGCGGTGCCGGCATCCCGGGCGATGCGTGCGCGCGCAGGGTGTGCTATCGTTTTGCATCACCGGAGCAATTGGGCTTCTCCCCCGATCCTTCGAAGAGGCCGCTCGCCCCCCTCCTCCACTTCTGCTGCACCTCGGAACGCCGGCACCGGCCAGAGGCGAAGATGGCCTGTAGCGCGGGCTCCCGATGATCACGCAGGACGCATGAACGGACAGAAAATCCTTATCGTCGATGACGACGTTCGGCTACGCGGTCAGCTGCAGCGTTATCTCGAGGAACAAGGCTTCGTCGTGCGCGCGGTCGATGCCGCACCGGCGATGAATCGTCTGCTCGAGCGCGAACTGTTCGATCTGCTCATCCTCGATTTGATGCTGCCTGGCGAGGATGGATTGTCGATCTGCCGCCGGCTGCGCGCCAGCCACGCTGCGATGGCGATCATCATGCTCACCGCGCGTGGCGACGATGTCGACCGCATCGTCGGCCTCGAACTGGGAGCCGACGACTATTTGCCCAAGCCGTTCAATCCGCGCGAACTGGTGGCGCGCATGCATGCGGTGCTGCGCCGTCGTCAGCCGCCTGCGCCGCCCGGTGCACCAGCGATGAACGAAGAGGTGGTGCGTTTCGGCTCGGTGAGCGTCAATCTGGCGACGCGCGAACTGACGCGCGACGGCCAAATCATGCAGCTCACCACGGGTGAATTCGCGCTGCTCAAAGTGTTGCTGACCCACCCGCGTCAGCCGCTGTCGCGCGACAAACTGATGGAGCTGGCGCGCGGCCGTGAATACGAGGCCTATGATCGCGCCATCGATGTGCAGATTTCGCGTCTGCGCAAGCTGGTCGAGAGCGATGCCGCCAAGCCGCGCTTCATCCAGACCGTGCGCTGCTTCGGTTATGTCTTCGTCCCTGACGGCGGCAGCCAGGAATGAACACGACCCGAAGAACTCGCTGCGCTCGTCTGGCCCTTTTAGGGCGAAGCGACGGGTTCCCGCTGTCGAACATCGTCGCCCGGCCCCGCCCAAGCCGCCCGAAGCCCGCTGGACAGCAAAACCCGGGATGAGCCTTCGTTTTCTCGCCCGCGCCGGCCGACGCATCGACGGCATCCTGCCGCGTTCGCTGCTGGCGCGCAGCTTCGTGCTCATCGCCGGGCTGATGTTGCTCTTCGCCTTCACCGGCATTGCGTTGCTGCGCAGTTTCGACCGCGAACCGCATGCCCGTCAGCTGGCGCAGATGCTGGCCAGCGTTGCCAATCTGGCGCGCAGCGCCTTGATCAGCGCCCGACCCGAGGCACGCTTCGCCCTGCTGCGGGAATTGTCCGAGCGCGAAGGCTTGCGCATCTATCCGGCCGAGGCCGATGACCACGTCGCACCCTTGCTGCGGCCCTTCCTGCGCCGCGTCGGCGAATTGCTGACCCAGCAACTCGGGCCGCAGACGCGCCTGACCGTCGAACTCAATGGTGAAGCTGCGCTGTTCGTCAGCTTCCATATCGACGAGGACGAATACTGGCTGGTACTGCCGCGCGAACGTCTGGAACGCTTCGTGCCGGCAGGCCTGATCGGCTGGGGGCTGGCAGCGCTGCTGCTGTCGCTGATCGGCGGTTGGCTGATCGTCTGGCATCTGGCGCGACCGATGCAGCGTCTGGCGCGGGCGGCGGCACAGATCGGCCGCGGTCAGCGGCCGCCGCCCTTGCCCGAACGAGGGGTGAGCGAAATGGTCGCCCTGGCGCGCGCCTTCAACCGCATGAATGCCGATCTGGCGCGGCTGGACGAAGACCGGGCACTGATCCTGGCCGGCGTGTCGCACGATCTGCGCACACCACTGACCCGCCTGCGCCTGGACATCGAGTTCAATGTCGCCGACGAGGCGCAGCGCGCGCCGATGATCGCCGACATCGAGGAGATGGACCGCACCATTGGCCAGTTCCTCGATTTCGCACGCGGTGATGGCGGCGAGGCGCCGACCGCGACCGACCTGAGCGAACTGCTCGCCGATCTGGTCGGGCAGTTCCGGCGGCGCGGCGTGGAAGTGCATCTGGCGCCCTTTCCCGCCTTGATCCAAGTCGTGCGGCCCAAGGCACTGCGCCGCGCCGTCGCCAATCTGATCGAAAATGCGCTGCGTCATGCCCATCGCGACGCCACCGCCGTGCCGGTCGAGCTGACTTTGAGGGTCGAAAATGAAACGATCGCCATCGAAGTCGCCGACCGTGGACCGGGAATTCCGGCCGAAGAGATCGAACGGCTCAAGCTGCCGTTCACCCGCCGCGAGCAGGCCCGCACCGGTACCGGCGGCGCCGGTCTGGGGCTGGCCATCGTCGAACGCATCGCGCAGGCTCATGGCGGCCGTCTGGTGCTGGCCAACCGCGCCGATGGCGGTTTGTCGGCGCGCATCGAATGGCCGCTGCGCCCCGAGTGCACGCCTCGATCGCAGAAATGAGCCGCTTCAGGCCGGCAATTCGTCGTATCGCTACGACTTCTTCCGTCGATCGGCCAGCGCACCGAGGCGGGCGACGGTGGCGCCAAAGATCCGCCAGGGGAATGCTGTCACCCAGCGCGAGTACGACGCTGCCGGCCGGTAAGGAGGTGTGAAGCGGCGCGCGGCTGCAACCCGGCGCACGCAACAGCAGCAGCGCGAAGGCAAGACCAGCGAAGCCCATCGCCCCCATGAGGCGTTCGAGGAAGTTGCTTTCCTCTTCGATCCGTCGCGGTGCGGCGAGCCCGACACCATCACTCAGGCGGGCATGACGACGATGGCGCGCCAGTCACCGACATTGGTGTCAGTCGGGCCAGTGCGCAGCAGATCGCCGAGCTTGGCGAAGAAACCAGCGGCATCGTTGTCTTCCAAGGCGGCGCGCGCATCGAGGCCGAGCGCGGCGGCGCGCGCCAGCGTGTCGGGAGCGATGCGTGCGCCGGCGGCATCGCTATTGCCGTCGATGCCATCGGTATCGCAAGCGAGCGCATGGATGCCGGGCGCGCCGTCGAGCGCCAGTGCGAGCGCAAGGGCGAACTCACTGTTGCGTCCACCCTGGCCCTGGCCGCGCACATGCACCGTCGTCTCGCCGCCCGAGAGAATGACGCACGGCGGCGGAGCCGGCACGCCTTGGCGCTGGCAGCCGAGAGCGATGCCGGCGAATGCACGTGCCACTTCGCGCGCTTCGCCTTCGATTGCGTCACCAAGGATGATGGGCGTCAGGCGCGCGGCGCGCGCGACTTCGCTCGCTGCCTGCAGCGCCGTCAGGCCACTGGCGACGATCTTCGTCGTGCAGCGTGCGAACCGGGCATCATCCGGCTTCGGCGTCTCCCAACGCCCGCTGGCAAGCCCGGCACGCAGCGTCGCCGGACAGGCGATGCGATAGCGGTCGAGCACGGCGAGCGCTTCCTCGCAGGTGCTTGCATCGCCAACCGTTGGACCGGAGGCGATGGTGGCCGGATCGTCGCCCGGCACGTCGGAGATGGCCAGGGTGAGCACGGGCGCCGGCACGGCGGCGAGCGCCAGCCGGCCGCCCTTGATGGCCGACAGATGTTTGCGCACGCAGTTGATTTCCCGGATCGACGCGCCGCAGCGCAACAGCTCGGCGCTGAGGGCGCGCTTTTCGGCCAAGCTGACGCCTTCGGCCGGTAAGGTAAGCAACGCCGAGCCGCCACCGGAGAAGAGCGCCAGTACGAGATCGTCGGCACTGAGTCCACGCACGGCAGCAAGGACGCGCTCGGTGGCGAAGACGGCCGTGGCATCGGGCAGCGGATGCGGCGCGGCAAGCACTTCGATGCGCGCACAGCGCACTTCCTGACCGGCGCGCGTCACGACGATGCCGCCTAGGCGCTCAGGCGGTCCAGCCCAGTGCGCTTCGACGACGCGCGCCATCGCTGCGGCCGCCTTGCCGGCGCCGACGACGACGCAGCGCCCGCGCGGCGGTGCCGGCAGATGGGCTGGCAGGCAACGCTGCGGCTGCACCGCGGCGAGCGCGGCATGCAGCATTGCATCCAGCAGCGCAACCGGCTCGATCATCGATCGACGGTTGCGACGCGCTCGTCCAGAGCCGCCAAAGTCAGTTCGGCGAGCACGGCGATCCAGTCCGGCCGCTCATTCAGGCAAGGGATATAACGGAACTCACGCCCGCCGGCAGCCAGGAAAGCGTCGCGGCATTCGAGGGCGATCTCTTCCAGCGTTTCGAGACAGTCGGCGACGAAACCGGGGCAGAGCACGTCGACGCGGCGCACACCTCGATGGGCGAGTTCGATCAGCGTCGGTTCGGTGTAGGGTTGCAGCCAGGCCGCCGGGCCGAAGCGCGATTGAAAGCTAAACTGCCACGCCCCTTCCTTCAGGCTGAGTGCTTCGGCCAAGGCGCGGGCCGTAGCGCGGCATTGCTCGGCGTAGGGGTCACCGCGGTCGACGGCTTTCTGCGGGATGCCGTGGAAACTCATCAGCAGGCGTTCGGCGCGCCCCTCTTTTTGCCAGTGCTCGCGCACGCTCGCCGCCAGCGCGGCGATGTAGCCAGCATGGGTAGGAAATTCGCGCAGCGGGATGAGTTCGATGCCGCGCGCTGCTTCACTCTGCTGCCAGCGGGCGAGCGCGTCATAGACGCTCTCACTCGTGCTTACCGCATACTGCGGATACATCGGCAACGTGACGATGCGCCGGCAACCGGCAGCGACGAGCTCGTCGAGCCGTCTGGCGATCGCCGGCTGGCCATAACGCATCGCATGAACGACGCGCACATCCTTGCGGCCACGCTCGCCGAGCAGACCGCGCAGCAGCTTGGCCTGACGTTCGCTATGCACGAGCAGCGGCGAGCCTTCCGGCATCCAGATGCGGGCATATTTGGCCGCCGAGCGGCGCGGCCGGGTGTTGAGGATGATGCCGTGCAGGATGGGCCACCACAGCCAGCGCGGTAGATCGACGACACGCTCATCGCCGAGGAATTCGCCGAGATAACGGCGCAGCGCCGCCGGCGTCGGCGCCTCGGGCGTGCCGAGATTGATCAGGAGGATGCCATCGCTCATCACTGCGGCTTCAGGACGAGGCCAGCGTGGCGCCAAGAGCCGAGGTAAGCAGCTTGGCAGTGACATCGACGATGGGGATGACGCGCTCGTAAGCCATGCGCGTCGGGCCGATGACGCCGATCGTGCCGACGACCTGTCCCTCGACCTCGTAGGGTGCGGCAACGATGCTGCACTCATCGAGCGGTGCGATGCCCGATTCGCCGCCGATGAACACCTGCACGCCTGCGGCATGGGTCGATAGGTCGAGCAACTGCATCAGGCTGGTCTTCTGCTCGAAGAGTTCGAACAGCTGGCGCAGGCGGGCCATGTTCGATGATAGTTCCTCGACTTCGAGCAGGTTCTTCTCGCCCGAGATGACATAGGCAGCGGCATTTTCGTCCATCGCCGCGCTGCCAGCGTCGATGGCCACCTTCATCAGCTCGGTCATGTCGCTTTGTAGCTGGCGCAGCTCATCGTGAATGCGCTGGCGAATCTGCGGAAAGTCGAGGCCGGCGAAATTCTGGTTGAGGTAATTGGCTGCCGCGGTCAGTTCGGACGGCGTGTAGGTGCGCTGCGTGAACAGGATGCGGTTCTGCACATCTCCGTCGCTGGTGACGATGATCAGCAGGATGCGTTTTTCGGATAGGCCAAGAAACTCGATCTGGCGGATCCTCGGTTGTTGCCGGCGCGGCGCGATGACGACGCCGGCGAAATGCGTCAGTTCCGACAGCAGCTGCGAGGCATGACTGAGCAGACGCTGCGGCTGGTCAGGCTGAATGGCCTCCTTGAGCTCAGACAGCTGCTCCTCGGCGAGCGGCTTGACGGTGAGCAGCGTATCGACGAACAGACGGTAGCCGCGCGCCGTCGGCACGCGTCCCGCCGAGGTGTGCGGGCTGGCGATGAAGCCCATTTCCTCGAGATCGGACATGACATTGCGGATCGTCGCCGGCGAAAGCTCGAGACCGCTGAACTTCGACAACGCGCGCGAACCCACCGGCTGACCCTCAGCGATGTAGCGTTCGATCAGCGTTTTGAGCAGGGTCTGGGCGCGACGGTCGAGCATGGCGCCAAAGTATAGCGAGGCGAAGGCATCCGCGCGACCGCCCACGAGAGGATGATCGTTCGCGACCGGCCACCGTCGGCGGCCGAGCAGCCGCCAACGGCTTTATATAGTAGGGACAGCGATGGCCGAACCGGTCGCCGATGGTGGACGAAGCGCGTCGCAGCGAGGACTTGGAAAACGCTGAACAAATTGCTGCGCGGGCGCTAGGGCGGTGTTGCGCGGTGCTCGCTCCCTCGCCTATCCTCTTGATAGGCTGCGCGCCGCGCGCCTTCTGCTTCCTCCCGCTCGCGGCTTTCTTCAGCGTTTCCCTTGGCAGGAGAAAAGACATGCGCGGCTACCAGATCACTTTCTTCACCCAGCAGGATCGCCTTCATTGCGGTCAGCCGGTCGGCGAGTGGCTGGTGCTGCTGGCGCGCGAAATGGGGCTGCGTGGCGCGACGCTGCTCGCCGCCGACGAGGGGTTCGGCCACGACCGGCGTATCCGCTCGGCACATTTCTTCGAATAGACCGATCAGCCGATCGAGGTCACGCTGGTAGCAAGCGAAGAAGAAGCTGAGCGGCTCCTCGAACGCCTGCACCGCGAGCGTCTGCGTCTTTTCTATGTGCGCATACCGGTCGAATTCGGCAAGCTTGGGGAAGAGGATGGTGCATGATGCCCAACGGGCTGGGCCGATGAACGGTCACCATCGCGACATGCAACCGGTTCATCATTGGCTTGGCGCACCGCTGTACCGGGCAATTCCAATCCGCAACGCTTACCTTCTCTCGAGAGGAGAACCTTCATGACTCACTGCATCGAAACAATCACCGCGCTAGAAATCCTCGATTCACGCGGCTTTCCGACCGTGCGCGTCAGTGTCGTGCTCGATAACGGCAGCATCGGCACTGCCTCGATTCCGTCCGGCGCTTCGACCGGCGAGAACGAAGCCACCGAACTGCGCGATGGCGATGCCTCGCGCTATGGCGGCAAAGGCGTGCGCCAGGCTATCGATAACGTCGAGAACGAAATCGCCGATGCACTCATCGGCCTGGATGCCACTTGTCAGGCGGAGATCGACCGCACGATGATCGAACTCGATGGCAGCGAGAACAAATCGCGCCTCGGCGCCAACGCCATCCTCGGCGTCTCGCAGGCGGTGGCACGCGCGGCGGCCAATGCGCTGGGTCTGCCGCTCTACCAATACCTCGGTGGCGTCGGCGCGCGCCATCTGCCAGTGCCGATGATGAACGTCATCAACGGCGGCAAGCATGCCGACTCCAGCCTCGACTTCCAGGAATTCATGATCATGCCAATCGGCGCGCCGAGCTTTTCCGAAGCGTTGCGCTATGGGTCGGAAACCTTTCAGGCGCTGAGGAAAATCCTGCAAAGCAAGGGTTACGCGACTTCGGTCGGCGACGAAGGCGGCTTTGCGCCGCAATTGAAAGGCGGCAACGAGGAGGCCTGCGAGCTGATCGTCGCGGCGATCGAAAAGGCTGGCTATCTCCCCGGCAAAGACATCGCCATCGCCCTCGACCCGGCTGCTAGCTCCTTCCACGCAAACGGAACATATCGGCTCACGCGCAGCGGTCAAGGTAATAAATCTGCCGCCGAGATGGTGGCGCTGTTCGAAAAATGGGTCGCCGACTACCCCATCGTCTCGATCGAAGATGGTCTGGCCGAAAACGACTGGGAAGGTTTCCAGGCCCTCACCCGCGCGCTCGGCGACCGCATCCAGATCGTCGGCGACGATCTGGTGGTCACCAATCCGCGCTTCATCGCCAAGGCCATCGAACTCGACGCAGCCAATGCCGCGCTCATCAAGTTGAACCAGATTGGCACGGTGAGCGAAACGATCGATGCGATCCATCTGTGCCGCAAAGCCGGTTGGGGCTTCGTCATCTCACACCGCTCCGGAGAAACCGAAGATACGTTCATGGCCGACTTCGCCGTCGCGATGGGCGGCGGCCAGATCAAGACCGGCTCGCTGTGCCGTTCCGAACGCATCGCCAAATACAACCGCTTGCTGGAAATCGAGGCCGAACTGGGCCGCGCGGCGATCTTCGGTGACTGATCCCGCCGCCATGCCGGCGGCCAGGCAGTTCTGCCCCTGCTGTTTCGCCCTTCTCGATGCGGCGGCGAACGTCTGCTCGCGCCGTGGTGCGCTGCGCGCCGCGCTCCTTGCACTGCATCCCGCTCGTGGCTTTCTTCAGCGTTTTTCTATGGCGAATTGCGCTTCGGTGCCGAAAAAAGCCAGCAGCGCGAGGCCGCCCTGGCGGCGCTGGCGCGACTCGCCGAGCCGATCCCGGTGATTGCCCTCGATGCTTCTGCGGCCGCGCAGTACGGCGCCCTGCGCGCCCATCTGCCACACACGGGCACGCCGATCGGCAACAACGAACTATCGATCGCCGCCCACGCCTGGCACGCGACCTCACGCTGGTGAGTCACAACACCCGCGAGTTCGAACGGGTGCCGAAGCGCAAGTTACAGGACTGGACGGGATTGCTTGGAGCTTGGCTCCTCTATGGAAAATGGTTGCGCGGGCGCATTGCGGCCTTGCCCGGTGCTCGCTTCCTCGCCTAACCGATTGTTTGGCTCCGGTCGCTGCTTGATGCGCGCCAGCTATCCCAGTCGCCGATAGCGTGAAAATCACTCGAAAGGCATACGTGGGAGCGGGCTTGCCCGCGACAGCACGTTCGCGGTAGCGAACATTTTTTCCCGGCGCAGCCAAACTTGCTGGACGCGCGCGAGCGCGGCGGCGGTCGAACGGGCTGCCACCGCGGTCATCGCGGCCCCCGGACCCGGGGGCCGCTGCCACGGCAGTGCCGATTTTCATCTTCAGGGGTGGTGGCAACCACCATGATCGTTAGCGCTTCTTCAGGCGAGGAAGCGAGCAACCGGCCTTCGCAGCCATCGGGCCGTGCAGCAGAATTTTTCCCAAGCTTTTAGTGCGCCTTAGGCGCACGCTGTAAGCCGGTGATCGTCATGCCGGCTTTCAGGCCGCGACGGGCGAACCAACCGGCATTCATCTCCAGCGCATAGCGTACCGGTCGCGCGGCGCAGTGGCTTTGTTCCGAATGAGGCTGCATCTCGGCGATATTGACGATGCGACCATCGTCGTCGAGGAAGGCGACGGCGAGCGGGATGAGGGTGTTTTTCATCCACATGCAATGCACCGCTGGCTCATCGAAGACGAAAAGCATGCCTTGTTGCGTCGCCAACTGCGTACGGTGCATCAGGCCACGCGCCCGCGCCGCCGGCGTATCGACTACCTCGGCCTCGATGCGATGGATGCCGGCGGCGAGTTCGATGCGCTGCTGGGCGAAGCTGGCACCGGCAACAGCCAGCAAGGCGGCGAAGCGCAGAGCGCGCCCTGCTCCGCCGGCTTGCACCCGTACCCCTGGCCTCGCGCTGCAGCAGCCCAACTCAGGCGGCACGGTGCTTCCTCTTCTTGCCGACAATCTTCTGCGACTTCTTGTGCTTGGCCTTCGCCACTTTGGCCGACTTCGCCTTCTTCGCCTGCGCCCGGGCGCCGCTGCGCTTGCCCTGCGCCTTGGCAGCCTTTTGTTCGGCATAGGCTTGCCTGACCTTCTCGGAAGCGGGTGCCGGTCCATCGCCGACACCGACCACCGCCGGCGGCGCCGGCGCGGCATCCGGCACGACCACCGGATTCGGCGCGGCAATCCTGGGCACATCGTTTGCGGTCGCCGAACCGACGGTCAACCCCACCAGCACGCCAAGAATGGACAACAATGCTCTGTTCATCACCTGAACCTCTCCTACGAAGAAAACGCAGAGCCGTCCGGAATGCTCGCCGCGCTCAGGCGCGTCCACGGCGTCCGGCTTCGCCGGGAAAGACATGTTCGCTGCCGCGAACGCATCATTGTCTCCCCGCCGGCATACCGTTCAGCGGCAATTCTTGGGTGGGCACTGCGCAACGTCAGCTCCGCCAGCACGGCGGCGCGAGCGAGATAATACTCCGGCCGGCATGGACAATTCGACCTGCTGCCATTGTCCCGGCGCCAGACCGTCAAGCCGCCAGGGACCAATGGCGATACGGATCAGGCGCAGGGTGGGCAGACCGACCCGGGCAGTCATGCGCCGCACCTGGCGGTTCCTGCCTTCGTAGAGGACGATTTCCAGCCAGGCGGTCGGCACGTTCAAGCGATGGCGGATCGGCGGATCGCGCGGCCACAACCAGGCCGGTGCGGCGACGGCACGGGCCTGAGCCGGCCGGGTGACGAAGTCGCCGAGATCGACGCCTTGCGCCAGAGCGCGCAAGGCCTTCTCTCCCACCTCACCCTCGACCTGCACCAGATAAGTCTTGGCCATCTTGTGGCGCGGATCGCTGATGCGTGCCTGCCAGCGGCCGTCGTCAGTGAGCAACAGCAGTCCTTCGCTGTCGGCATCGAGCCGACCGGCGGCGTAAACGCCGGGCAAGGGGATGTAATCGGCCAGCGTCGGCCGCCCCTCGCGGTCGGTGAACTGGGTTAGGACACCATACGGCTTGTTGAACAGGACGAGGCGGCTCACGGACGAGGCGGCTCACGGATGACCTGTCAGCGCCGATGGCAACCCGCTTCGAACAGGTTGCAAAAGCGCATTTCTTCGGGGTAGGGATAGAAATCGCGCACCTCGCCTCGCCGGATCGCCTCCTGGGCGTCGCGCCAGAAATCGACCTCGAGCAGATCGGCGTGATACTTCATGAAAGCGCGGCGGATGCGGGGCGAAACGAGCAGGAAACGTTCGAATTCCTCGGGGAAGACATCGTTCCTCGCCACCGAATACCAGGGTTCTCCCGACATCTCGGTCTCGTAATCCGGCGCCGGCGGGATGCGCCGGAAGTTAATGTCGGTCATCAATTCGATCTCGTCATAGTCGTAGAACACGACGCGGCCATGGCGCGTGACGCCAAAGTTCTTCCACAGCATGTCGCCGGGAAAGATGTTGGCGATGGCCAGCTCGCGGATGGCATTGCCGTATTCGCGCACCGCCTGTTCGATGCCCTCCTCGTCGCCTTCGGCTTCGAGCCGCTCCAGATAGAGGTTGAGCGGTTCCATGCGCCGCTCGATGTACAGATGACGGATGATCAGATCCTCACCCTCTTCTTCGAGTTGCGACGGAGCGAGCTGGCGCAATTCCTCGATCAATTCCGGCGCAAAACGCGCGCGCGGCAAAGCGACATGCGAAAACTCCAGCGTATCGGCCATGCGCCCGACGCGATCGACCTGCTTGACGAGCTGATACTTGCGCTTCACCGTCGCGGCATCGACCTCTTTGCTCGGCCCGAAGACGTCCTTGATGACCTTGAAGACATATGGGTAGGAAGGCAGCGTGAACACCAGCATCACCAGCCCCTTGATGCCCGGGGCGATGATGAACTGGTCGCGCGAATGGTGCAGGTGCGACATCACGCCGCGATAAAAGGCCGTCTTGCCCTGCTTGCCCAGACCAAGCATGGTGTAGATCTCGGAGCGCGGCTTGTTCGGCATGATGGTGCGCAAAAACTGTACGACGTTGGCTGGGACCTCCATATCGACCATGAAATAGGCGCGCGACAGAGAAAACATCGCCCGGATCAGTTCGGTGTCGAAAACGACGGTGTCGATATAGAGACCGCCCAGCCGACTGTGCAGCACGGCGGCCATGAACGGGTACTCCTGGGCGCCGTTGACCGCCTTGCCAATGACGTAGGCGGCCTTGTTGCGGTAGAAAGGCGAGGAAAGGACCTGCAACTGGAAATTGGCTTCGGCGCGCGGCCACTCGCCGACATGGCGCTCGGCGGCGAGCAGGATGTAGTCGAGATCGCGCTCCAGATCGTCGAACGGGCGTTGCCAGCCAAAGTCGAGCAGCACCTCGCGCAGTACGGCGCGCATGCCGTTGGCTGCCGGATAATAGCTGCGATAGGTCGGCGGATCGGATTCGAGGTATTCGGTGGACAGCGTCGGCCGCACGAAGATGAAACCGTTGTGAAAATAAGTGCGGTGCATGATGCGGCAGAACACCGAGTTGAAGTAGCTCTCGGCCAGTTCCGGCTGCTTGTGCTCGGTGAGCAGACCGATGTAAAGCAGCTTGGTCATCTGCCAGACCGCATCGTCGAGCTGGTCGGCGCGAAAGCGCTCGCGCAGAACCGCTACCGTCTCGTCGACCCGCTCGTCGTAAAAACCGATGCGCTCGCGCACCGCCCGTTGCTGGCCATGCCAGTCGCCCGCCTCGAAGCGCGCCTTGGCCGCGGCCGAGACGGCGCGAAAGAGGCGATAATGCTTGTCGAAGCCCTCGACGATCGCCTCGGCGATGCGCTGGGCGATGGCGGCAGAGCCGTAAATCGTGGTCAGAGGATTCATGGCCCGCATTGTAGCGCGGCATCGCCAGCACGTATAAGTAAGCTTTTATCGATGATAAAATTTATTAGGCCACCACGGTGACCCACGCGGTGACGCCCGCAGTGACCTCCCATCGCCGCCAGCAAGCCAAGACTTGTAACGCGGCTCGATGACGAGGACAGCCGTGGCGGCCGGAACGATTTACCCGTCATTTCCCACCTCGACCCTGGAGCAGCCATGAGCACGTCCCCCGTCAAGATTCCCGCAGGTCAAAAGATCATCCCCGGCCAGCCAACCCCGGACAACCCCATCATTCCCTACATCGAAGGCGACGGCATCGGCGTGGATATCACGCCGGTGATGAAAGCGGTCGTCGATGCGGCCGTGGCCAAAGCCTACGTCGGCAAGCGCCAGATCGCCTGGATGGAAGTCTTTGCCGGTGAAAAATCGACCCGCCTCTACGGCCCGGATGTTTGGCTGCCCGATGAGACGCTGGCGCTGCTCAAGGAGTACTCGGTGTCGATCAAGGGGCCGATGACCACGCCGGTTGGCGGCGGCATCCGCTCGCTCAACGTGGCGCTGCGCCAGGAACTCGACCTGTATCAATGCGTGCGGCCGGTGCGCTACTTCAAAGGCGTACCCTCACCGCTCAAGGATCCGACCCGGACCGACATGGTCATCTTCCGCGAGAACACCGAAGACATCTACGCCGGCATCGAATGGGCAGCCGAGAGCGACGGCGCGCGCAAGGTGATCGCCTTCCTGCAAGGCGAGATGGGTGTGCGCAAGATCCGCTTCCCGGAAACCTCAGGCATCGGCATCAAGCCGGTCTCGCGCGAAGGTACTGAGCGCCTGGTGCGCGCCGCGCTGCGCTACGCGATCGCCAACGACCGCAAGAGCGTGACGCTGGTGCACAAAGGCAACATCATGAAGTTCACCGAAGGCGCCTTCCGCGACTGGGGCTATGCGCTGGCGCAGGGCGAATTCGGCGCCCAGCCGATCGACGGCGGCCCGTGGTGCCGCTTCAGGAATCCGCAGACCGGCCGCGAGATCGTCGTCAACGACGTCATTGCCGACAATTTCTTGCAGCAGATCTTGCTGCGGCCGCAAGACTATGACGTCATCGCCACGCTCAACCTCAATGGCGACTACATTTCCGACGCGCTCGCCGCCCAGGTCGGCGGCATCGGCATCGCCCCCGGCGCCAACATCTCCGACGTCTATGCGGTGTTCGAAGCGACGCACGGCACGGCGCCGAAGTATGCCGGTAAGGATATGGTCAATCCCGGCTCGCTGATCCTGTCGGCCGAGATGATGCTGCGTCACATCGGCTGGCGCGAAGCGGCTGACCTGATCATCAAGGCGATGGAAGCGACCATCGCCGACAAGAAGGTCACCTATGACTTCGCCCGCGTGATGGAAGGGGCCACCGAAGTCAAGTGCTCGCAATTCGGGCAAGAAATGATCGCGCGCATGTGAGGGCGTCTGCCCCCTCGGGCGCCGTGTTGGCCAGTCCGACCTTGGGGAGCGCAGTTCCCGTGGAACGGGCGATGAGCGAGGCCAGCGCCCGTGTCCGATGGGTGGGTTCACGACTCTTGTCGGGCCGGTGGCGTGACGGTCGCCGGCGGTTCGGCCTCGCTCGCCTCCGCCTCGCGCGGCGGCGCATCGCCGGCGGCCAGCATGCGCGCTGCTTTCACGGCCTGCATCGTCGCCCGACGCATCGCACTGGCGGCGCGCAGCCGCGCATCCATGACCAGCACCGACAATGACCCCTGGGCGCCGGCTTCGAGCAATTCGGCTTTCAACAACTGATAATCTCGCTCGAAGGCGTCGAGCTGCCTTTTGAGCGCCAGTTCCCCTTCCGGCAAAGCTTCGGCCGTGTCGAGCACGGCAGCGGCCCCGGCACGCCAACGGCTGACGGCCAGTTCGATGGGCGGCGGCATTTCCTCGTCGACTGCGGCAGTGGCGGCTTCGGCGGCCAGCTCGGCCAGCGTCTCGTAATAACGCGCGATGCGCAGCAGGCGCGGCAGTTTGTATGCACTTTCCGCGGCCATGCTGCCCCGATGAACATGAGTGATGAACTCGCCGATCGCGCCATTGAGCCGGTCGACGATGACACGATCGCGCTCGATGGCCGCCCGGTCGGCGACCTCGGCGCGCAAGGCCAGACGCAAGGCGCGCCGGGCGATTTCGCCCATGCGCCGCACCTCGCGCTCGAGCGCATTGAGGGCCAGCACCGGCACGGTGGTCACGTTGGTATCGAGAAAACGCGGCCGCGCCTCGTCCTCCTCGGCGGTGCGGAAACGCCGTTCGAGAAAGCCGGTCAGCCAGCCCGCCAGCGGCCACATCAGCGCCACGCCAAGCAGGTTGAACACGGTGTGAAACAGCGCCAGCGTCGCCGCCGGGCTGGCATCCAGCGCCAGCGCCTCGCGCAACCCGACGATGGCGGCGAGCAAACCCGGCAGTATGATCAGCGCCACGGCACCGGTGAGCACGTTGAACAGCACATGCGCGCCGGCAGCGCGCTTGCCGTTCGGCGTCGCCGCCAGCGCGGCCAGAATCGCGGTGATCGTCGTACCGACGTTGGCGCCAATGACGACGGCGGCGGCCGCTTCCAGCGTCACCATGCCGCTTTGCGCCGCCGAAAAGGCCAACACCAGTGCGGCAGCCGAGGCCTGCATCAGCACGGTCATCAGAATGCCGGTCAGCACCATGGCCAGGATACCGACCAAACCGGGCAGATGCGGCAGCGTGAAACCAGCGGCAAAACCGGAAAACGCATCCTTGAGCAGATCGATGCCGAGGAACAGCACACCGAAGCCGGCCAGCGCGGTACCGAAGGCGCCGCGTCGCTGCTCGGCGCCGATTAGGCGCCACAGCATGCCTAGACCAATCATCGGCAGCGCCAGCGCGTCGATCTGGAACTTCATGCCGACCAACGCCACCAGCCAGCCGGTCATCGTCGTGCCGACATTGGCGCCAAACAGCACCCAGAGCGCCTGACCGAGCGACAGCAGGCCAGCATTGACGAAACCGATCGTCGCGACGGTGATCGCGCTCGAAGACTGCACCAGCGCGGTCATCAGCGCACCGAAGATCAGACCGCGCCAGCGCGACTCGGTCGAACGGGCGAGGATGCGCTCCAGCGCCGGACCGGCGGCCAGTTTCAGACCATCGGTCATCAAACCCATGCCAAGCAGGAACAGGCCGACGCCGCCGGCCAGTCCGGCGATGGCTTGCCAAAAAGTCATCGATCGATGCCCGTCGAAACGCCACCGCTACCATGAAAGCCACGTGGGCGGCACGCCACGCTACGCCATCAGCACCGACCTCGGCGACGGAGCGCCCCACAGGCCGTGAGCGCAGCGATCATGGCCCTTTTCTTCCCCATCGTCCAAAGTCAGTCTGGTCGGCACGGCGTCATCGCCCTCGCACCGGCGACCACGTCGGGATTCTAGGCGATGAAACCCTCCAGCCCAGCAATGACGACATCAAGCCAACCCGGCGTTTTTCCGCCGTGATTTCGCAGCGCTCAAAACTAACCTGCCCGGACCCAGGCGCGCCGCAGGCGCATCACCCTTTCGACGAAGCAGCACGCGGTGACGAACGAGCGCAGCGGGCAAGCCATCTTCCGTCGCGAGGAAGGGGGCGGGCGATCAATGGCGTCCCTGGAAAAGCGTGCCGAGCAAACCGCCCTGCTCGCCACCCGAACCGCCGCCGCCCTGCGCCACCGGCGCAGCGGCGAAGATGCGCGAGGCCAGGCGGGCGAAAGGCAGCGACTGTAGCCAGACCGTACCCGGCCCGCGCAGCACGGCAAAGAACAGGCCCTCGCCGCCGAACAGCGCCGTCTTGACGCCACCGACGAACTGAATGTCGAAATCGACCGACGGCGTGTAGGCGACGACGCAGCCAGTATCGACGCGCAACACTTCGCCGGCTGCCAGCGGGCGCTCGAAAATGGCGCCACCGGCATGGCAAAAAGCAAGGCCATCGCCTTCCAGCTTCTGCATGATGAAGCCTTCGCCGCCGAAGAAGCCAACGCCGAGCTTTTTCTGGAAAGCAATGCCGAGCGCCACGCCCTTGGCGGCACAGAGGAAGGAATCTTTCTGGCAGATCATCGTACCGCCGTAGCGGGAAAGATCGAAAGGAATGATCTTGCCGGTATACGGCGCCGCGAAAGCCACCTTCCTTTTGCCCCGCCCTTTATTGACATAGACGGTGGTGAACAGCGATTCCCCGGTGATCAGCCGCTTGCCGGCGCCGAGCAATTTGCCGAACAGACCGCTCTGCTGATTCGAGCCGTCGCCGAAGACGGTCGTCATCTCGATCCCGTCCTCCATGTACATCATGCTGCCGGCCTCGCCAACCGCAGCCTCTTCGGGATCGAGCTCGATCTCGACGAATTGCATGTCATCGCCGTGCAGCGTGTAGTCGATTACATCCATGGCCATTGCATCTTCCTCCCTCGAGGTAAAAATCGAAGGATAGCGTGGAAACCGGCTGGGTCGCTTTGAACGACGCCGTGCCGATGAAACCGACTTTGGAAATTCCCGGAAAGGGGGCATCGGTTGTATCCTGTTGCGGGCGACGCGGCAGCGACGGCCCACTCCTGAATCCAAGAACAAGCGCGTGGCATGAAAACGAAAGACGAAGACGAACTCAAGGCGCTCGTCGAGCGCGGCATCAAGATTCCTCCTCAACCGAAGATCCTGCTCGAATTGCACCGTCGGCTGCTCGACGACGATTACGACCTGCGCGTTCTAGCACGCATCATCGGCCAGGACCCGGGTTTGGTGGCGATGTTGTTCCGCGCGGCGCGCTCGCCGGTCTTCGCCCGCCACAAAACGCTCGAGTCGGTGGAGCAAGTCTTGCAGGTTCTGGGCGTCAAACAAACCTTTTCCCTCGTCCAGGCCGTCGCGCTGTCTACGGCACTGTCGGACAGCAGCCGCACGGCTTTTGAGCGTTTCTGGACCCGCTCGCAGGAAATCGCCCAACTCGCGGCCATCATCGCCGGCAACCGCGTCTCGGTGTGCAATGTTTTCCCCGAACAGGCCTATATGGCCGGCATCTTCCACGAATGCGGCGTGCCCGTGCTGATGCAGCGTTTTCCCGAATATTGCCAGGCGCTCAATCTCGGTTGCGCCACCTGTTGGCCGGATCTGGCCGAAGAAGATGCGCGCTTCAACGTCGACCATTGCACGATCGGCTATCTGGTGGCGCGCCACTGGAACCTGCCCGATTTCGTCTGCGCCGCGATCCAGTATCACCACGAACTGCCGACCGACGAGGCCGGCGCAGCGCGCACGCTGGTGGCCATTTTGCAACTGGCCGTCCACTTCTACCACCGCCTTTCACATTCCGACGACCGGCTGTGGCCGAAAATACGTCTGCCGGTGCTGGCCGAACTGGGTCTGCATCCGGAGGACGAACAAGAATACTTCGACGAGATCAGCGAACGCTTCCTCGCCCGCGCCTAGGACTCGTCGATGACCGACCATTTTCGGAGGACACTTGATGAACACCCCTAACGCCAACAGTGTGGGAGGCAAGGACGAACGTCGCAGCGATTTCGTCATCCGCGAGATCTTCGTCGAAGCCTTTGACATCCTCGAACCGTTTTTCGCCCCGGAGAACCAGTGGGCCGGTCACACCCATGAACATCTCGCCTTTCGGGCGCTGCACGAGCGCTTCCCGCATCTGGCACCGCAACAAGTGCTGACCCTCGTCGAGGCTGCACGGCGGGTTTTCAACAGTGGCAGGCAGCCGGTTCCCTGATCGGGCAACGCCGGATGAACAGCAGCGCCGGCGTTGCGCGATACTCGCTTTCTCGCCGATCTACTCGATCGGCTGAGGTCGCTGCTTTGATACGCGCCTCCCGCTTCCTCCCGGCTCGCGGCCTGCTTCGGCGTTTCCTCCCGAAGCCGCATCAGTAACCGGCCGCCTCGGCCTTTACCAGCCACGCGTCGAGACGGCCGAGTTCGTGGAGCAGGCCACCGCTCGCCGCTCCGAGATACCACAGCATGTTGCCATCGGTGATCAGCAGCGCCCCCGTGCCCGGGTAGTAGCGGAAGCGGAACTCACCCAGGCCCTGGGTACTGCGGCTGGCTGGCGCGACATACTGCGGGAAAGCGGCCTCGAGATGGTTGAAGACCCGATCGGCCCCGGCCACCAGCGCGCCGGTCGGCAGCACCTTGACCGATTCGATCTTCACCAGAAAACTGCCGTCGATGCTGGTGCCGTTCGGCGCCTTGACGATCGGCAGTTGATTGAAAGGCGCCGCCTGCACGACCTGCTTGCCAACCATTGCGTCGACGACGCTCATGCCGGCGCCGATCACCCGGCCGAAGACCGTGAAGCCGCCATTTTGCCGGTCGAGATTGAGCGAATTGTCGGCCAGGTTGAAGAACCACTGCGAGGTTGCCGAATCCGGATTGCCCTCGACCTTGGCCATCGCGATGGTACCGCGCACATTCGAGCGTTCCGGCGAAAACTCATTGACCACCGGTGGCAGCGTATTGATCTGGCCCAGCCCTTGCGCCGTCCACACGTAGCCCCCGCCCTGAACGACGAAGCCCGGCACAGCACGGTGGATGAAGCTGCCGTCGTAGGCCCCGGAGCGCACGTAAGACAAGAAATTGGCCACCGTACGCGGTGCCGCCCCATCGTAGAGGGCGACATCGACGACACCGTAGACGGTGAGCATGCGCACGATCGTGGCCGAAGCGGGGAAAGGCAGCATCAGCGCCAGGCAAAACGCGGTGAGGCGAAACAAGGTCATGGTGTCTCCAAACGGGTGAAAAAGGCGCCCCGATCGTCGCCGGTCCATCCGGGGTGCCCGCATCGCTCGCGGGAATGCCGAACGAAACGTTGCCGACGCAACGCTGCGAAGCGTCCGCGCAGCCATTTATTCAGCGTTTCCCTACACATCGCGGGCTATCCAAAGAAAGAGCGTTTATGGAAGAATGGTAAACAGTCAAATCTACGAAAGCAATCCCATGCTCGACCGTGAAGGCTACCGCCCGAACGTCGGCATCATCCTGGTCAACAGTCGCAACGAGGTATTCTGGGGCAAGCGCATCCGCGAACATTCCTGGCAATTCCCGCAGGGCGGCATCAAACGGGGCGAGACGCCCGAGCAGGCCATGTATCGGGAACTCTACGAGGAAGTCGGCCTTCGGGCCGAGCATGTGCGCATCCTCGGCCGTACGCGTGACTGGCTGCGCTACGACGTGCCGCGTCAGTGGGTGCGCCGCGAATGGCGAGAGACCTATCGCGGCCAAAAGCAGATCTGGTTCCTGTTGCGCCTGATTGGCCGCGACTGCGATGTCTGTTTGCGCGCCACGGCTCATCCGGAATTCGACGCCTGGCGCTGGTGTGACTATTGGGTGCCGCTCGAATCAGTCATCGAGTTCAAACGCGAAGTCTATGAACGGGCGCTGACCGAACTGGCCCACCATCTGTTCCGCAGTCCGCACGACCGCCGCCCGGCCGACGTGCCCGCTGTCAGCGTCGCGCCGATCGGAGTAGTGCGCGGCTGACGAAGGATCGACTGGGCGAGATCAGGTTGCCTACGGCCGCTCCAAGCGATGAAACGGCGAGGGAAGCCAGCCCATGCGCCCTTCCCCGCCGCGCGACGAACGGTCAGGGACAGTCACCGACGCGCTTGCCGGAAAAACGCTGCGTCAGGGTCATCGTCTGCCCGTCCTCACGGATCGTCATTTGGCTGTTGCCGCGATAATGGGTGTTGCTGTACGTGATGCTGCCGCTGCCGCTCATGTTGGCCGCCTTGCCGGACGGTCCATCACCGCTGCAGGCGATCTTCCAGCTGGCCATATTGCCGCTCAAATTGTAATTCTCGATGCGGCATCGACCGTCCTGCTGCGGTGGCAAGGTCTTTTCCGGCGAAGCAAGATCGCTGGCCCGGATACACTGGCGCAAGGTGTGACCGCCCATGCCGGGAGGCATACCGGGGACTTCGACCTGGAAACTGATTTCCCATAACCCCGGCTGCATGGCCGGAGGAGCCGCCCCAACGACGGGCGCAGCCGCAGCGAAGCAAAATAGGACGGACAGGGCACGAATCAGGCTTACCATGTTACACCTGCATGATCTGCGGCAGCGATTTGGTCATTATACTGACTCCCTCCAGCCAGCCTACTCCGGGAGCCCAACATGCCGTCCTCAGCCAGCCTCGCCGATACGCTGATCCTCGAATTCGACAAAGCCCTGCGCACGCTCTTTTTGCCGGCGCCGACGCGGCGCCCGCTGCCGGGTGAGGAGTTGCCGGATACCGAACTTTCCGAGCACGAGCGCCGGCAAGTGATCGGTCTGATGCGCATCGACCACACGGGCGAGATCTGCGCCCAGGCCCTTTACCAGGGGCAGGCGCTCACCTGTCGCGATCCGGAAGTGAAGAAGACGCTCGAGAAGGCCGCCTGGGAAGAGACCGAACATCTGAACTGGACCGAGCGGCGCATCGCCGAGCTGGGCGGCCGCAAAAGCCTGCTCAACCCTTTCTGGTATGCCGGTTCGCTGGCCATCGGCATCGCCGCCGGTCTCCTCGGCGACCGATGGAACCTCGGCTTTCTCGCCGAAACCGAGCGCCAGGTCGAAAGCCATCTCGATGACCACCTCGCCCGCCTGCCGGCGCAGGATGCGCGCTCGCGCGCCATCCTCGAACAGATGAAGATCGACGAGATCGGCCATGCCGAAACCGCCGTGCGCCTCGGCGCTGCCGAACTGCCGCTGCCGGTGAAGCTGGCGATGAAACTGAGCTCGAAAGTGATGACGCGCACGACCTACTGGGTCTGATCGTCCCCGGCTTTACGCGCATTGGCCGCCTCGGGCCACACTGCTCGGTGAAACATACGGCCAACGCGACGTTTGACGCCAAAGTCAGTCCCACCAGCGCGGCGTTGGCCGGCGGCGATCTCGTGAGCGCTGCCGTCCCGACGGCAAGCCGGGGAAAGGTAGTGCAGCCAGCAGCGTTTCTTTCGCGAGGCGCTGAAAAAATTGGCGAGCGGGATGAAGTAGCTGGCGCACGCAGCGCAGCGACCGAGACATATTGAATAGATAGGCGAGGGAGCGAGCACCGCGCAACGCCGCGATGCACCCGCGTAGCCATTTTTTCAGCGCTTCCCGATACCAGCTCATGCCTGCCCCCCGCCAGCCCCCGGCCGCGTCGCCAGATGGTTGGCGAGGCGGACGAAATCGGTCACCGACAACTCTTCGGCGCGTGCCGTCGGCGCGATGGCGAGCACCTGCCAGTCCTCCTCGCCCAACCAGTCGCGCAGCGTGTTGCGCAGCATCTTGCGCCGCTGGCCGAAGGCCGCCGTCACCAGGCGACCGAAAAGCGCGGCATCGCGGACGGTGAGCTCATGCGCCGGGCGCGGGATCAGGCGGACGATGGCTGATTCGACCTTCGGCGCTGGCCGGAACGCGCCCGGCGGCACGAGGAACAGCCGCTCGACTGCGAAGCGGTATTGCAGCGCCACCGAAAGTCGGCCATAAGCGCTGCTGCCGGGCGGAGCGACGATGCGCTCGACCACCTCGCGCTGCAGCATGAAATGCATGTCGCGCACCCGGTCGGCGAAGGCGGCAAGATGAAAGAGCAGCGGCGTCGAGATGTTGTAGGGGAGATTGCCGACGAGACGCAGACCGGCGCCCAGCGTGGCGAAATCGAAGGTGAGCGCGTCGCCGGCATGGAGGGTAAGCCGTTCGGCAGTGAAGCGCGCGCGCAGGCGGGCGATCAGATCGCGGTCGATCTCGATGACGTGAAGGTGGTTCAGCGGCCCAAGCAATGGCTCGGTCAGCGCCCCCAGCCCCGGACCGATTTCGACCATCGTGTCGTCCGGCTGCGGTGCGATGGCGGCGATGATGCGCGCAATGATGCCCGGTGCGACGAGAAAGTTCTGGCCGAAGCGCTTGCGCGCCCGGTGGCCGGCGAGGTGCGCTGCGCTCATCGCAGCGCTTAGCGCTTGGCCGGCGCGCACACGGCAGCGGCCATCTCTGCCGCCGCTTCGATGGCCGCCCATAGACTGTGCGGCGAAGCCTGGCCGCTGCCGGCGAGCGCCAGCGCCGTGCCGTGATCGACCGAAGTGCGGATGAAAGGCAGGCCGAGCGTGACATTGATGCCGGTATCGAAAGCGGCGTATTTCAACACCGCCAGTCCCTGATCGTGATACATCGCCAACTGGGCGTCGGAACCGGCGAGCACGCCGGGCGTAAACAGCGTGTCGGCCGGCAGTGGGCCGACGAGGTCCAGCCCCTCGGCGCGCAACGCGGCCATGGTCGGCGCGATGATCTCGATCTCCTCGCGGCCGAGATGGCCGTCCTCACCGGCATGCGGATTGAGCCCGGCGACGAGGATGCGCGGCTTGGCGATGCCGAACTTCGTCTGCAGGTCATGATGCAGGATGCGGATCGTGCTCGCCAGCGACGCGGCGGTGATTGCGTCTGGCACCTGCCTGAGCGGCAGATGCGTCGTCGCCAGCGCGACGCGCAAGCCGGCGCCGACGAGCATCATCACCACCTGCGGCGTGCCGCTCTTTGCCGCCAGATATTCGGTATGGCCCGTGAAGGGCAGGCCGGCTTCGTTGATGATGCCCTTGTACACCGGCGCGGTGACCAGCGCGGCGAACTCGCCGGCCAAGCAACCGGCAATCGCCAAATCGAGCATTTCGAGCACGTAGGCGGCATGGCGCACATCGAGCCGACCGGGCGTACATGGCGCGCGCAGCGGCACATGACGGATCGGCAAGCCGTCGATGGCAAGGCCGCGCCGCGCCGCGCGTTCGGCGAACAGGCGCTCGTCGCCGAGGATGATCAGCGGCCGAGAAAAGGTGCGACCGGCCAGGCTGAGGCAGATGTCCGGGCCGATGCCGGCCGGTTCGCCGGAAGTGATGACGATGGGTGCGGAAGACGCCGGGGCGCTGGCGCTCCCCTCCGCTGGCTGCAACTGCCGCGGGACCGCTTCGTCGGAGATGGACGCCGTGTTCATCGGGCTGACTTTCGTGACAGGAAGTTCAATAGCAATGGCGCGCCAGGATGTCGCGCAGTTCGGCCGGCTGGAACGCCACATCCCAGCACCAGAGACCGAAACCGCCCCTGGCATTCACCGCCTGCACCCAGGCATCGAGCGCTGCGCGCTTGGCGCGGTTTTGTTCGCTGTCCTCGCCCTTGATCTCCAGCACCAGGGTCTTGCCGTTACTCAGCCGGATCAGGAAGTCGGGCAGGTATCGCCGCCGCACGCCGTTCCACAGATAGGAGATTTCGAAGCCGAGATGGTCGT